>MRWG01000112.1_pt2 | contig 286736 bp, 269 predicted proteins | sample 1013341 | NCBI WGS metagenome assembly MRWG01 (sample SAMN06117577, study PRJNA244670) | biofilm metagenome | biome: Water; feature: Cathode Biofilm; material: Biofilm; isolation source: microbial consortium enriched at the cathode of a solar microbial fuel cell | place: USA: District of Columbia... | reverse complement strand
AACCCCCGGGATGGGGTGGAGATAAGTATGGAAATTATGGTGCGGTAAATCGAAGGGAAAAAGCCCCGCGTAAGCGGTTTAGTTCAACATTTTAATTAGAAGTCACTTTGGTGCGATTAAATACCCCAAAGTGTCCTATAACCCTCACAGAGTATACCCTTAAAGCAATATGGTATATCAACCTCCTCTATGTCCACCCTAATAATAATCATATAGTTATCTACTCTCCCATTCCTTCTTAGGCAATCCACGAATGCACAGACACCGGGGTTATGAGACATTTTGTCCCATAACCCCGTTGCATTTATCAAACACCCTCCTATACTGTATAAAATACCAGTATCGATACCTTTGGGGGTCAATATGGGCAACACATCTGATTATGGGTCGCCGTTTCTGAACTCGATCGCCGCGGCGATGCGCAGTCGTTATTACAGTATTCGTACGGAGACGGTCTATATTGACTGGATAAAGCGTTTTATCCTCTTCCACAAGAAGCGGCATCCGTCCGAACTGGATGAATCGGATGTCGCCCGTTTTCTTTCCTTTCTGGCTAATCAACGGAATGTGGCACCCGCCACCCAAAAGCAAGCACTCAACGCACTCAATTTCCTCTACAAAGTCATATTGGAGCGGCCGCTGGGTCAGATCAATGGCGTTGCGCGACCGAGAAAGGCGACTAAGCTACCCGTGGTATTTACCATGGCGGAGGTAACCGCCGTGTTGCGCGAGCTTAACGGTTGGCACTGGCTGGCCGCTTGCCTGATGTACGGCTCGGGCTTGCGTTTGATGGAGTGTTTAAGGCTGCGCGTCATGAATCTCAATTTCGATCACCGCGCCATCTACATCTTTGACGGCAAGGGCAACAAGAACCGTGTGGTCACCCTACCCGACGATCTGACCCTTCCCCTGCGCAGGCATTTGGCGGCGGTGAAGAACACCTACGAAAAGGATATACGGGAAGGCTTTGGCGCGGTCTATCTGCCCTATGCCCTAAATCGAAAATATCCCCATGCCGCTCGGGAGTGGGCTTGGCAATATGTGTTCCCATCGACTCAGCGCGGTATCGATCCGCGATCCGGTATCGAACGACGCCATCATGTTGATGAGAAAACATTACAGCGGGCCGTCAAACGGGCGATACGCAAGGCCGGGATACACAAGCCGGCGAGCTGCCACACCTTTCGCCACTCCTTTGCAACTCATCTTCTGGAACGTGGCATGGATATTCGCACGGTGCAGGAGCAGCTGGGACACAACGATGTGCGCACCACCCAGATCTACACCCACGTATTGAAGCGCGGCGGTAATGCAGTCATCAGTCCACTAAATGCGCTATTGGGTGGCAAGGAGATCAAAGAGCCGTCAGCGCCCTATTTTTCGCCCCAACGCGGCAACAACTCATGCTCGATATCGAGATGGTCGAGGATGCGGGCCACCACAAAATCCACCAGATCATCAATCGTCTCCGGGTTTTGATAAAAGCCCGGATTGGCCGGCAGAATGGTGGCGCCAAGATGCGCGAGTTTTAACGCATTCTCTAAATGAATTGCCGACAGCGGTGTCTCGCGGTGCACCAGGATCAATTTGCGCCGTTCTTTGATGGCGACATCGGCGGCACGCTCCATGAGGTCGGCGCTGCCGCCATGGGCGGCGGCGGAGAGAAAGGCGCTGGTGCAGGGGCAGACCACCATGGCCCGCGGTGCGCCGGAGCCGCTGGCGACGGGTGAACCCCATTGATCCTTGCCCCAGACATACAACTGTCCTTCGTTGGCACCATAGCGTGAACTCAATTGTTGCTGCATCTCGCTGGGTGTGCCGGAGAGCTTGATGTCGGTCTCCATGGCAATGACGATCTGCGCCGGTCTGGAGATCATGAGATGCACCTGCTCACCTGCCTTGACCAGGCATTCCAGTAGGCGCAGGCCGTAGGCGGCGCCGGAGGCGCCGGTCATGGCCAGGGCGATGCTGTTGCGTGTACTCATATGTTATCCCAAGGCTGCCAACAGTTTCTGGTGAATGCCGCCGAAGCCGCCATTGCTCATCACCAATACATGGTTGCCGGGGCGCGCCTCGGCGGCGACATGCTTGACGATCTCGGCAACGTCGTCGAATAACTTGGCCTGGTCGCCCATGGCGGCCACCACTTGGCTCAAGTCCCAAGCCAGATCGGCCGGGGCGTAGAACAGCACTTCGTCGGCCGCCTCCAGCGACGGTGCCAGGGCATTGGCGTGCACCCCCATGCGCATGGTGTTGGAGCGGGGCTCGAGAATTGCGATGATCTTTGCGCTGCCCACCCGGGCGCGCAGGCCTTCGAGGGTGAGATTGATGGCGGTGGGGTGATGGGCGAAATCGTCATACAGGGTGATACCGTTGACCTCGCCGCACACTTCCATGCGCCGCTTAACGTTTTTGAATTCGTTTAAAGCCGCCACGGCTTCATGGGCGATCACCCCGGCATGCCGGGCTGCGGCGACGGCGGCGAGGGCGTTGTGCACGTTGTGCATACCGAACAGGCTCCAATTGACGTCTCCCACATGCTCGTCACCCCAGTAGACGGCGAAGCTGCTGCCGTCTTGCGCCACATCGCGGGCATTCCATATATTGCGTTCGGGCTGCTCGACCCCGGCGACATCAAAATATTCCAGCGGCGTCCAACACCCTTGCTTGATCACATCGGCCAGATTGGGGTCATCCACTGGCGCAATAATCAGGCCGTTGCCGGGCACGATACGCAGTAGATGGTGGAATTGTGTCTTGATGGCATCCAGATTCTCGAAGATGTCGGCATGATCGAATTCCAGATTGTTGAGTATCAAGCTGCGTGGCTGATAGTGCACGAACTTGGAGCGCTTATCGAAAAAGGCGGTGTCGTATTCATCGGCCTCGACGACGAAGAACGGCGCATCGCCCAGGCGCGCCGAGATACCGAAGTTGGCGGGAATGCCGCCGATAAGAAAGCCCGGGCTGAGCTTGGCGTATTCCAGTATCCAAGCCAGCATGCTCGAGGTGGTGGTCTTGCCGTGGGTGCCGGCCACCGCCAATACCCAGCGATCTTTGAGAATGTAATCCGACAGAAACTGGGGGCCCGAGATATACGGCAGTCCGCGCTCAAGCACGTATTCCACCGAGGGGTTGCCGCGCGACATGGCGTTACCGATGACGACCATATCGGGGGGCGGATCCAAGGGCGCGGGATCATAGCCTTGCTGCAAGCCGATGCCCTGCTCTTCCAGCTGGGTGCTCATGGGCGGGTAGACATTGGCATCCGCACCGGTGACACGATATCCCATCTCCCGCGCCAGGATGGCGATACCGCCCATGAAGGTTCCGCAGATTCCCAATATGTGTATGTGCATATTCAAACGTCTGTTAAAGGGCGTAAACGAAGCCGGCGCCGAGGTGGTTCCAGGGCTTAGCCTGTGGTGACAAACAAGGAACGCATCACGCTGACCGACACGTACATAAACACCACCGCCAGCAGCAGGCCGACGAAAAACGGCGCGCCCATGGCATGGCGCAGGATGTGGCCGACCACGGCGAGATTCCAGACCACCAACGCCAATATCAATACAGAGGGCAGCAAGGCCGCTTGCTCACCCACCTGCAACTGTATATACAATAAGGGCAGGGCCAATAGCCCGAGGATGGCCCCGGTGCCCATCAGCGCGGTAAAGGTTTGCTGAAAGCGCGCCCCCAACTCCCTTATCCATAGCAGCAACTGGGTCATGGCGGCCACCAGTGCCATGTCGAAAACACCCGACACTAGCGCCACCACGGGTGACAGATTCAGCAAACCTACGAACACGCTGGTCGCGGCGTAGGCCAACATACCGAGCAACATCAAGGCGCTGGAGGCCGGCAAATCCTGCGGCCCCTGCCGGAACAGGCAAATCTTCCAAAAGGCGTCGACAATTTTCCCCATGGCGCTAAATTATCACATCTATTCCCGGCTGTTGGCGCCTTATTTTCACCTTCGCAGCTGCCGCGCGCCAGGGCTTGCCCGCGCCTGGCCGCGCCCGTGGTTTCGTGCTTAAATCATACGCTCTCATGGCCAAGCATTCCGACAGTCACCATTATCATTTTCCCTGGCGCGGCGGCAACCGCTTCCGCTTACACGTGGACGGCGGCAATTTCTTTCCCGCCATGCTAAAGGCCATCCAGCGGGCGCGCCATGTTGTCGCCCTGGAAATGTATTTGGTGGAATCGGGAAAACTCTTCAACCAGTTCATCGACGCCTTGCTCGCCGCCGCCCGGCGCGATGTCAAGGTCTTTATACTGGTGGACGATTTCGGTGCCGGCGGCATCAACAGACACGACCGGCACAGGCTGCAACATGCCAATATCGCCTTGTGTTACTACAACCCCATGCATTACGGTCGTTTGGGACGCATACTGTTTCGCGATCATCGCAAGTTATTGCTGGTAGACGGGCAAATCGCCTTTGTCGGCGGCGCCGGGCTCACCGACGCCTTCGATGAGCGCTATGCCGGCCAGCATCCCTGGCACGACGTCATGGTGGAGGTTCGTGGACCCTGTGTCGCGGACTGGGCAGGCCTGTTTGTCGAAACCTGGCCGCTGCAAAACGCAGAGCAGGGGGTTCTTAATCATATATCCCAGCGGGAACATGCACCGCATCAACCCCAGCTGGGGCGGGTCAGCCTCACCCATACGTCGTCCGGCCGTCAGGAAATCAAGCGCTCCTTGCTCAAGCGCCTTAAGTCGGCCGAGCACTGGGTCTGGATCTCGACCGCCTATTTCGTGCCGTCATGGAAAATCCGCCGCACCCTACGCAAGGCGGCGCGGCGCGGGGTGGATGTGCGCCTGTTGCTGCCCGGCCCCCACAATGATCATCCCGGCATCCGGCATGCGGGGCGGCGTTTCTATTACAATCTGCTCAAACATGGCGTGCGCATTTTCGAATACCAACCGCGCTTTAACCACACCAAGGCCCATTTGTGCGATCAATGGTGCTCCATCGGCTCAAGCAATCTGGATCGCTGGAATCTGCTCTGGAACCTGGAGGCCAACCAGGAGATCGACGACCAAGACTTCGCCGAAGAATTAAAACACATGTTCGAACACGACTTCGACGACAGCAGCGAGATCACGTATGAACATTGGCGCCGCCGCCCCTGGTACCACCGCCTGCAGGAGTCGTTCTGGGGCCGGGTGGATATCTGGCTCAACCGCTTCACCGCGCGCTGGCGCAACTACCGCGACTAGCCCGCATTCTCACCGGGCGGCCACCGCCGTGGCGTAGAGGACTGAAACGATGGGGGCGTTATCAAGAATACGACCATAGCGCGACACACTGTCTCACCCTTGGCCTATCACGGTTCAGGCGAGTCGCTCAGGCCCGGTACTCCGGATTCACCCAACACTCGGGCAGGGCTTCGTTGGAGGGAAAACACAGCTCGGCCTTGGCGAAGCTGCGCGCATCGCCCATCTCTTCGCCGGCATGGAAACGACCTTTTACCGCGTCCTCATTGGGGTTGACGAGCAATTGTAGATCCAGCACTTCCACTAAATCGCCTGATTTCTTTTCTTTTAGGTACATTTCCGTCTCCTTCCCTGTGCCGATGATTATCTTTTAACGCTTTAACCTAATAGTAGGCGCAGTCGGGTAGCGTGGCAATAATCAAGCGTCGCGGACAACATGGATGTTTGTCACACAGCGGCGAACCGCTATACTCTGAATATCTATGTCACTCTGGACCGACATCGCCGACGACATCAGCGCCGCCACCGGCGAGCCTTTCCACTGCCGCGAGCAACAGGCCGGCGGCGGCGGCTGCATCAATACCACCAGCACGGTACGCGACGGCGAACGCAGTTACTTTGTCAAACTCAACCGCGCCGAGCTGGCCGACATGTTCGAGGCCGAGGCGGCGGGATTGAACGAGATCGCCGCCAGCGAGTCCATCCGCGTGCCGGCGGTGATCTGCAGCGGTGTCTCCGGCGAACAGTCCTACCTGGTGCTGGAACAGCTGTCACTGGGCCAAGGCAACACCACCAGCCACGAGCAGCTGGGCCATGACTTGGCCGAAATGCACCGCGGCTATGCCGAACACTACGGTTGGCACCGCGACAACACCATCGGCTCCACGCCGCAGCGCAACACCCCGTCCAAGGACTGGGTCAACTTCTGGCGCGAGCAACGTCTGCGCTTCCAACTGCGGCTCGCCGCCGGCAACGGCCACGGTGGCCGGCTGCAACAACTGGGCGACCAATTACTGCCCAATATGGAGGCCTTTTTTGCCGGCCACATCCCCAGTGCCGCGCTGCTGCACGGCGACCTGTGGTCAGGCAACTACGCCTTCCTCGCCGACGGCACGCCGGTGATCTTCGACCCGGCGGTGTATTACGGTGACCGCGAAACCGATCTGGCCATGACCGAACTGTTCGGCGGCTTCAACGCCCGTTTTTATCAGGCCTATGAAGAGGCCTATCCGCTGGAGTCGGGTTATGAATTGCGCAAGAAACTCTACAACCTGTACCACGTGCTGAACCATTTAAATCTGTTCGGCGGCGGCTATCTAAGCCAGGCGGAGGCGCTGATGGGTCAGTTATTGGCCGAGATTCACTAGCCCCCATTTCTCACCGGGCAGGCAAAGGCCTGCAACAGACACTTACTGCAGGCTCAGCTCCAGCATCTTGCCACCGGTCTTGTTGGCCAGGGTCTCGTACTGATAGCGGGTACTGGGGTTGGATTTGCCGATGGGGATGGTAAACACCGGCGCCGGGATATCGAGATAATAGATGCGATCGTCCGAAGGTTCATCCCCCATCAACACGTAGGCGCCCGGCACGCTCGCGTTCTGTTCCGCCTTGACAAAGGCATCGCCGATGGTCTCGTTGCTGCCGATAAACGGTGCACCCCTCATGAAGGCGTCGAACATCTCGCCCATGGTGCCCTGATAGGTTTCGGCCTCATTATCGGAAAACCAGGTCACCGCCGACAACTCCTTGCCCGAACGGATAACGATGACGCGCAACAGCGGCACCAGAAAGGTGGCGGCGCCGTGCATGGAGCCGGTGGCATCCACCACCAGGTGCATGTCCTTACCGGGCAGGTCCTTAATACCTTTGACGAACAGATCGAAGTCGTGGCGCCCCATGCCGCTGTTCAGGCCGACGCTCTCCAATATGGCCTCGACCTGGGTCTCCATGCTCATACCCGCCATCTGACCCAGCTCGCGGTTAAGACGGCTATTGTCCTTTTCCATCTCCTTGATCTCGTCCTTAAGCGCCTGGACCTCCTTTTGCAGCCGCGGCACCTGCACGGTCTCCTGCATCTTGGACGTGATGAGAATGGTGACCAGCAAAAAGATGAACGTCGCCAACATCAACAAGGCGATGTCGGCAAAACTTTCATGCACATTGGTACCACCTGATCGACGTCTGATCTTCATACCAACCTAAAGTTTGGGGCGAAACAGATCGCGCAGTCGAATCAAGAACGGTTTGTTCATGGACGCCAACATCCGCATTTCGTCGCGCAGGGCGTTGCAATAGGCACGGTGTTCCTGAATCAGCACATGCAAGGGCTTGGTCTCTTCGTCCTCACTGTCTTCGCTGAGACGGTTGATCTCACTGCGAAAATCGCTCATGGCCAGGTGCGAACTGCCGAAGGCCTGCTCCAGACGGCGGATGTTCGCCTCCAGCGAGGCGATCTCTTTATTCAAATGGCGTACGTCACGCTCCATGGTCTGGGCGTAATCGGACGAGCAATAGATCATGCAGATGCGCAGCAGATTATCGTGCAGACCTTCGACGCCGTGCAGGTTGATCTGCGCGAACATGCGTAGCAGCACGCCGCCCAGCACCGCCCCCAACAGGGTTGTATAAAAGGCCGTGCCCATGCCCGCCATGGCGGTGCGCAGGCCTTGCAGCAGCATCTCCTGGTCATGCCCCAGGGCCTCGAGCGAGCCGGTCAGACCGGTCAGGGTCAGGGTCAAGCCCATGACGGTACCGATCAACCCGAGTGTGATGAGCAGATTGCCCACCAGCTCCACCATGTGGCCGATGCGTTCGTAAGAGGCCAGCTCGACGTTCAGCAGCGTCTCGACCTCAGGCTGGCCCTTGCTGTCGATAGTGGATTGGATGGACTTGAAGAAACGATCAGCGGCATGCTTCATGGAGTGCACAGTGATGGCCTTGAGCCCACCCTCGCGCGCCACTTTGTCCAACTGTGCGGCACGATAGGATTCCTGGGTCACCATGATGGTCAACACGAAACTGCCCAACAGGCCGAGACCGAACAGCCCGAGAATCAACCAAGTGATACGACTGGAATCAATCTCCATAAAGGCCCAGACCTCGGTATCCCGATACAAGGTCAGGTAGATCGCCATTGCGGCACTGGCCCAGATTGTCCATAGAGTCAAAGTACGAAACGGCTTTTGATCCATGCCTTAGCTTCTCCTCACTCCCCAGTGATTTTTACCAACCGATATAATCGCTTATGCGCCAAGCGTAACATATCCGTGAACGCGGCCGACCGGCCCGCGACGCCAGACCGCATTCTCACCGGGATCCCGCCAGCAGGCGCAGGATTCGCGTTGCTAGGCGCCGCCTTGGAGCGACGGACATCGTGGTGGTGACTATGTCTTCTGAGGCGCAAGCCGAGGGGCACGCAGACCCGGGTGAAGCGTGCGGCCCTAGACGGCGATGCCCCGCGAACGCAGATGTTGCTTCGCCTCAATGGTCAGCAGGGCCATTTCCAACTCAGCCTCCCAGTCATAAGGCTCGGCCATCTGCTCGGGCGCATACTGGGGAATCTCCGGCACCGATTGATCGGCGAAGATGCGCACATAACGCGTCTCTTCGATGCTGGCGGCGAGATCGGGCCAGGCCTCCTGCAGCAGATTTGCCGGCCGGGCAATGGACCATTCGTCGACGATGCGGTAGTTGTCCGGCAGGTCGTTAAAGGCCGCTGCGCAACCGGTCTGCCACAGCTTGCTGTACTCATTCACATGTTCGGTATAGACATAAATGATCAGCTTTGGTTTCAGCCGCACGATATCGGGGGTGAAATTCTTGCCGGAGGGCATCCAGGCGGAAAAGGCCACATCGATGGGGAAATCCACGTCGGCCAGGCCGCCTTCACGCATGTCGTAGCAGGTGGGATCGTAGAAGTTGGCGATCTGGTTGGGCTTCTCCAAGGGATCGCGCAGGCCGACCACGTTCACGCCTTCGCGCGCCAGCAGGCTGCCGATGAAACCATTGCGGGCATGCACATCCAGCACCACGGGATCTTCGGCCACCTGCTTGGCGTAATACACCAGGGCGCGGTTTTCCTCGCGCAGCGGATAATAGTGGGCGATGGTCGGACCCAGCAGTTTGGGATCGCGATCCGGATTGCTGAACATCAAGTTGTGCAGCGGAATGGCGCCGATGCGCTGGGGAAACGGCTTGCTCTCGTCCCAGGCCGGATGTTGCTTCTCCTGAAAGGCGAAGATGCGGTTCATCAGGCCCTCGGTGAAGGTTTCCATGTCACGCAGCTTGTCGAACTTTTCCGGCATCATTGGTTGTTACCTCTGTTTGATTTTCAGTCCGCGAATAAACGCAAATAAGGCCCTACCACACAACCTCCCCCTTTCTTAGAGGGGGATTGAGGGGGATTTAATGGTTCGGAGCGCTTAGCTTTAAATCTCCCCCAGCCCCTCTTTAGAAAAGAGGGGAGCCTTACGTGCCTCCGTTCACCGTCATTATCAATCCCCGAAGAACGTCGATAAAGCCCTGATACACAACCTCCCCCTTTCTTAAAGGGGGATTGAGGGGGATTTAATGGTTCGGAGCTTTTAACTTAAATCTTTCCCAACCCTTTATGCCCTCCGGGTGCTCTTTAACAAAGAGCGGCGCTTTGCGGATTAATTATGATATTTGGCGCTCAACTCATGCACGGCTTCAACAAAGGCACCGGCATGATCCGGGTTCACATGCTGGTGAATGCCATGACCCAGATTGAAGACATGACCGGAACCCTTGCCGTAGGATTCGAGAATGATGGCCACCTCCTGGCGAATGCGCTCGGGCGCGGCATAGAGCGTGGACGGATCCATGTTGCCCTGCAGCGCCACTTTGTCGCCGACGCGAGCACGGGCGGCGCCGACGTCGATGGTCCAGTCCAGGCCCAGGGCGTCGCAGCCGGTGTCGGCCATGGCCTCCAGCCACTGACCACCGCCCTTGGTGAACAGGATCACCGGCACCCGGCGGCCGTCGTTTTCACGGCTCAGGCCGTCAACGATCTGCTGCATGTAGCGCAGTGAGAATTCCTTGTAATCACGCGGGGTCAGCACGCCGCCCCAGGTGTCGAAGATCTGCACCGCCTGGGCACCGGCGGCGATTTGGGCGTTGAGATATGAAGTCACCGACTGGGCCACGGTGTCCAGCAGCCTGTGCATAAGATCGGGGCGATCAAACATCATGCCCTTCACCTTGGCGTAGTCCTTGGTGCCGCCGCCTTCCACCATGTAGGTGGCCAGGGTCCAGGGCGAACCGGAAAAGCCGATCAGGGGTACGCGACCGTTGAGCGCCTGGCGGATGGTGCGCACGGCATTCATCACGTATTGCAGTTCGCCCTCGGGATCGGGGACGAAGAGTTTTTTCACATCGGCCTCACTGCGCACCGGTTTGTCGAACACCGGCCCCTCGCCGGCGGCGAAGCGCAGCCCCAGGCCCATGGCGTCGGGGATGGTGAGAATGTCGGAAAACAGGATGGCGGCGTCGAGCGGAAAACGATCCAGCGGCTGGAGGGTGACCTCGCAGGCCAGCTCGGCATTCTTGCACAAGTCCATAAAGCTGCCGGCCTTTTCGCGCGTGGCGCGGTATTCGGGCAGATAGCGGCCGGCTTGGCGCATCATCCACACCGGCGTGACATCGACGGGCTGTTTCAACAGTGCCCGCAGGAAACGATCGTTTTTCAATTCGCTCATGTTTTATTTACCGCAAAGGACGCCAAGGGTCGCGAAGAGTGTTTCATTGCTTAATCCCAGCCCCGTCAGTATCGACCTTGCGCACTCCTCCCAAAATTGTCACGTTGATTTACAATCACAAAAAACCGCTCGCCTCCTTCATCTATTCTGACGGGACGTATTATTGGTTTGCGCTCCTTGGCGGCCTGTGCGGTTGAATGCTTTTTAAACTTCCAGATAATCCAAAATACCTTCGGCGGCGTTGCGCCCCTCGAAGACGGCGGTGACCACCAGATCGGAGCCGCGCACCATGTCACCCCCGGCGAAGACCTTGGGGTTGGTGGTCTGAAACTTGTACTCACTATGTTCAGGTGCCTTGACCCGGCCGCGCTCGTCCACTTGGATATCGTAGTCGCTGAACCAGGGCGAGGGGCTGGGCTGGAAACCGAAGGCGATGATGACGTTGTCGCAGGGGACCACCTCTTCGGAACCGGGCACCGGCTCGGGACGGCGGCGGCCGCGCTCGTCGGGCTCGCCCAATTGGGTGGTGAGCAGCTTGATGCCTTCCACCTTGCCGTCGCCGACGATCTCCACCGGTTGACGGTTGAAGAGAAACTGCACGCCCTCCTCCTTGGCATTGGCCACCTCTTTCTTGGAGCCGGGCATATTCGCCTCGTCGCGGCGATAGGCGCAGATAACGCTTCCCGCACCCTGGCGGATGGAGGTGCGGTTGCAGTCCATGGCGGTATCGCCGCCGCCCAGCACCACCACGCGCTTGCCCTTCATGTCGATGAAGCCGCGTGCGTCCTGTTCGTAACCCAGGCAGTTGTTGATATTGGAAATGAGGAAGGGCAAGGCCTCGTAGACACCGGCCAGATCTTCACCGGGAAAGCCGCCCTTCATATAGGTATAGGTGCCCATGCCCAGGAAGACGGCATCATACTCGTCTACCAGGGTCTGAAAATCGACGTGCTTGCCGATTTCGGTATTGAGTACGAATTCGATGCCCATGCCTTCCATCACTTCACGGCGCAGGCGCACCACCTCTTTTTCCAGCTTGAATTCGGGGATGCCGAAGGTGAGCAGGCCGCCGATCTCCGGGTGGCGGTCATACACCACCGCCTTGACGCCGTTGCGCGCCAGCACGTCGGCGCAGCCCAAACCGGCCGGACCGGCGCCGATGACGGCGACGCGCTTGCCGGTATCCTTGACCTGCGACAGGTCCGGGCGCCAACCCTGGGCGAAGGCGGTGTCGGAAATGTATTTCTCCACCGAGCCGATGGTGACGGCGCCGAAGCCGTCATTCAGGGTGCAGGCGCCCTCGCAGAGCCGGTCCTGCGGGCAGACGCGGCCGCAGATCTCGGGCAGGGAGTTGGTCTGATGCGACATCTCGGCGGCCTGCTCCAGCTTGCCCTCGGCCACCAGCTTGAGCCAGTTGGGAATGTAGTTGTGCACCGGGCACTTCCATTCGCAATAGGGATTGCCGCACTCCAGACAACGCTCGGACTGCTCGGCCGCCTGCTCCGGATCGAACTCGCCGTAGATCTCGCGGTATTCCTTGACGCGGATCTCCACCGGTTTCTTGGCCGGGTCGCGCCGCTTTACCTGGATGAATTGAAATGTATTACCCATATGCTTCAACTTCGCTCAACGGTTATAGGGAGTCGGCCTCAGGCTGCCTGGCGCTGCAGATCGCGCAGCAAGGACTGTAAGTCGGCCGCCTTCGGCTTGGCCAGCCAGAACTTGCCGATCACATCCTTGAAATTGTCCAGGATGTACTGGCCGCGGGCACTGCCGGTCTCGGCGACGAACGCCTCGATCAAAGCGCGCAGATGGTTGCGGTGCGCCTCCATGTGCTCGGGACCGACGCGATGAACATCGATGAGCTCATGGTTATAGCGATCGACGAAGCTATTGTCCGCGTCGAAGATGTAGGCGAAACCGCCGGTCATGCCAGCACCGAAGTTGACGCCGGTGGCCCCGAGCACGGCGATCAGGCCGCCGGTCATGTATTCGCAACCGTGGTCGCCGATACCTTCGACCACTGCGGTGGCGCCAGAGTTGCGCACGCCGAAGCGCTCGCCCGCCAGGCCGGCGGCGTAGAGCGTGCCGCCGGTGGCGCCGTAGAGGCAGGTGTTGCCGATAATGGTGGTCTCGTGACTGACGAACGCGCTGCCCTTGGGCGGATTGATCACCAGCTTGCCGCCGGCCATGCCCTTGCCGACGTAGTCGTTGGCGTCGCCTTCCAGGTACATTTCCAGGCCGCCGGCGTTCCAGACGCCGAAGGACTGGCCGGCGGTGCCCGTCAGGCGCAGCCTAATGGGCGCGTCGGCCATGCCCAGGTTGCCGTGACGCACGGCGATCTCGCCCGACAGGCGCGCGCCGATGGAACGATCGGTGTTGTGCAAGCGGTAGCTGAACTCACCCCCCGTCTTGTTTTCAATGGCGGACAGGGCGTCGGCCACCATGCGCTCGGCCAACTCGCCCTTGTCGAAGGGCTCATTGCGCTGCGCCACGCAGCAATTGGGATGCTCGGGCTTGCCGGCGTACAGGATCGGGCTCAGATCCAGGCGGCGCTGTTTACCGGTGTTCCCCTCGATGGGCTGGAGCAGATCGACGCGGCCGATCAACTCGTTCATGGTCCGTACACCCAGGCTGGCCATCAGGCGGCGGGTCTCTTCGGCGATGAAACGGAAATAGTTCATCACCTTTTCCACCGTGCCGACGTAGTGGTCCATGCGCAGCACCTTGTCTTGCGTGGCCACGCCGGTGGCGCAGTTGTTCAGGTGACAGATACGCAGGTACTTGCAACCCATGGCGATCATGGGACCGGTGCCGAAGCCGAAACTCTCGGCGCCCAGGATGGCGGCCTTGATGACATCGACGCCGGTCTTGAGACCGCCGTCGGTCTGCAGCCGCACCTTGTCGCGCAGGTTATTGGCGCGCAGGGTCTGGTGAGTCTCGGTCAGGCCTAACTCCCAGGGGCTGCCGGCGTATTTCACCGAGGTCAGCGGGCTGGCGCCGGTGCCGCCGTCGAAACCGGCGATGGTGATCAGGTCGGCATAGGCCTTGGCCACACCGGCGGCGATGGTGCCGACACCCGCTTCGGCCACCAGCTTGACCGAGACCAGGGCCTCGGGATTGACCTGTTTCAGGTCGAAGATCAGCTGGGCCAGATCTTCTATCGAATAGATATCGTGGTGCGGCGGCGGTGAGATCAGACCCACCCCGGGCTTGCAGTAACGCAGCTCGGCGATCAGCTCGTTGACCTTGTGGCCGGGCAGCTGACCGCCCTCGCCGGGCTTGGCGCCCTGGGCAATCTTGATCTGCAACACCTCGGCGCTGCGCAGGTAGGCGGGGGTGACGCCGAAGCGGCCCGAGGCCACCTGCTTGATCTTGGAGCGCTTGACGCTGCCATAGCGCTGCGGGTCTTCGCCGCCCTCACCGGAGTTGGAGCGGCCGCCGAGGCGATTCATGGCCTCGGCCAGCGTCTCATGGGCTTCGGGTGACAAGGCGCCGAGCGACATGGCGGCTGAGTCAAAACGCTTGTAAAGTGCTTCCGCCGGTTCCACCTCGTCCAGCGGTACGGGTTCCACATCCGCGCGCAGTTGGAGCATATCGCGCAGGGCCAGCGGCGGACGCTTATTGATCAGGGCGGCGTGCTTTTCCCAGTCGGCGTAGTTGCCGCTGTTGACCGCCGCCTGCAAGGTACCGACAACGTCCGGATCGTAGGCATGGGCCTCACCGCCGTGGATGTATTTCAACAAACCGCCCTGGTTGACCTGCTTGCGCGGATTCCAGGCCAGTTTTTGCAGGATCTCCTGGTCGGCCTCCAGGTCGGCAAAGCCGGTGCCCTCGATACGGGTGGTGGTGCCGGTGAAGCACAGTTCCACCACCTCCCTGCTCAGCCCCACGGCCTCGAACAACTGGGCGCCGCGATAGCTGCCGACCGTGGAGATGCCCATCTTGGACATGATCTTGTACAGACCCTTGTTGATGCCTTTGCGGTAGTTGTGTTCCACCTCTTGCGGCTGCAGACCGGTGATCTCGCCGTCCTCGATCATGTCACACAGGCATTCATAGGCCAGATAGGGATAGACGGCGGTGGCACCGTAGCCGATCAGCACGGCGAAGTGATGTGGATCGCGCGCTGCGCCGGTCTCCACCACGATGTTGGTGTCGCAGCGCAGCCCTGCATCGATGAGGCGGTGATGCACGGCGCCGGTGGCCAGGGCGGCATGGACGGGCATGTGGTCCCGGCTGATCTCGCGGTCGGACAGCACCATTACCGTCTTGCCGGCCTTGACCGCGGCCATTGCCTCTTCACAGATGGCCTCGATGGCCTGCTTCAGCGGACCGCTGCGATTGAGTTCGATACGCGCATGGGCGTAGTCCGGGTCGTCCATTTCCAGCAGCTGTCGGTACTTGCCGTGAGACAGCACCGGCGAGTCCGCCAGCAGGCGCGCGGCGTGCTGAGGGGTTTCCTCGAACATATTGAGTTCGCGGCCGAAGCAGGTTTCCAGCGACATGACGATGCTTTCGCGGATCGGGTCGATGGGCGGATTGGTGACCTGGGCGAACTGCTGACGGAAATAGTCGAACGGCGAACGCACCTGTTGCGACAGCACCGCCAGGGGCGTGTCGTCGCCCATGGAGCCCACGGCCTCCTGGCCCAATTCGGCCAGCACGCGCAGCACCTGGTCACGCTCTTCGAAGCTGACCTGAAACAGCTTTTCGTAGATCTTGAGCTGCTCCGGCTCGACGTATTCGCTGCAACGGCCGTGTTCCCCGGCCAGCCTGGATTCCAGGCGGCGGGCATTGTCGGTCATCCATTTCTTATAAGGTTGGCGCGCCTTGAGCTTGTCGTCGATGTCGCCGGGCAGCAGCAGCGTGCCGGTCTCCGTGTCCACCGCCAGCATCTCGCCGGGCTTGAGGCGCCCCTTGGTGACCACGTCCTCGGGCTTGTAGCCATAGACGCCGATCTCGGAGGCCAGGGTGATGTGGCGGTCTCGGGTGACCACATAGCGCGCCGGACGCAGGCCGTTACGGTCCAGGGTACAGGCGGCATAGCGGCCGTCGGTGAGGACGATGCCGGCCGGTCCGTCCCAGGGTTCCATGTGCATGGAGCTGTATTCATAGAAGGCGCGCAGGTCCGGGTCCATGGCCTCGATGTTCTGCCAGGCCGGCGGCACCAGCAGGCGCATGGCGCGGAAGATGTCCATGCCGCCGGCCAGCAGGGCCTCGAGCATGTTATCCAGACTGTTGGAATCGGAGCCGGTCATGCTCACCAGGGGACGGATATCCTCCATGGGCAGCAGCGGCGTCTCGAATTTGTGACCGCGCGCCAGTGACCAGAAGCGGTTGCCCTGGACGGTATTGATCTCGCCGTTGTGGGCCAGATAGCGGAACGGCTGGGCCAGGCGCCATTGCGGCCAGGTATTAGTGGAGAAACGCTGATGGAACACCGCGGTGGAAGATTCCAAGGTATCGGAATTCAGTTCCTTGTAAAACACCGGCAGGTTGGCCGGCATCACCAGGCCCTTGTAGGAAATCACCCGGCAGGACAGGCTGGGGACGTAAAACACCGGGTCATTGGGCTCGATGGCCTTCTCGGTACGACGCCGACCTATATATAAGTGGCGCTCGAAATCGGCCTCTTCCATACCTTCGGGGGCATTGACGAAGACCTGCTCGATGCGCGGCAGACTCTTGAGCGACTCCTCGCCACAGGCCGAGGGATCGACGGGCACCACGCGCCAACCGGCTACGTTCAGGCCTTCCTTGCCCAGCTCGGCTTCCAGCTGACGCCGCGCCGCATCGGCCTTGTCGGCCTCCTGGCTGAGGAAGATCATGCCCACCGCATACAGCGGCGCCAGGGTGATATCCAGCTCGGCGGCGGCGGCGCGCAAAAAGCCATCAGGCTTGCGCAACAGCAGGCCGCAGCCGTCGCCGCTCTTACCGTCGGCCGCCACGGCGCCGCGATGGGTCAAGCAGGCGAGGGAATTCACGGCGGTCTGCACCAGCCAGTGGCTGGGCACGCCGTCCATATGCGCAATCAGGCCGAACCCGCAGTTATCTTTTTCGAACTCGGGGCGGTATAAACCTTGTTCCATAAGCAAACGTCTAACCGGTTGATTGTACTAAGCGCCTGTTGAACGCCATGGCATCATACAGACACAAAAGGGCACAGGAGTATACAATCAGCGCAGAAACGACGCAATGGCGCCCCCTCGCCCCGAGGCGACAACCCCAGTAATATCAACAAAATAGGGATGTTGACGGCGCGTGAACGGCTATTCTTCGGCCGCGTCCTGACGCACGCCGGCGAATCGGCGAACCCAGGGCTGGCCCACGCCCCAGGGGCGGGGCAGTTCGGCGGCCGCCCGGTTGGCGGCGGCGCGACTGGGATAGCTGCCATAGACCAGCACCGTCAGCACCTTGCCGCGCCGGGTGATGGGAAAGGTCGCGCTTTGCTCGGCGATGCCGTGGCGGGCGACGAAATCGATGACGTCGCCCCGGTCCACCAGGGCCATGAGCTGCAGGGTGTAATAATCCTCGGGCTGGTCCATGAGCCATTGCATTTGCGGCGTCAGCTGGGGGGCGGGTTGCGGCGCCGGCGTAGCGGACTCGGTGCGCGCCGTTTGTTGGGGCGGTTCCGTAGGGGGCGCGGGCGGCGTTTGGCCGGCCTCGGGCTCAATCGCTTCGGGCGCGGAAACCTGCGACTGGCCCACCGTGCCCAACTCCATGTGCGCCGGCGGCGGCGCCTGCTCGGCCTGGCCGACAATGGTTTCTTCGGGCACGGGCAGGTCCAGGGGTGAGCCGCCTTCATCCTCCAGCGTGGCGACCGCCTCGCCGCGCATGACAGCGCTGCCACCGTCCCCTTGATCGTCGATAGCGCCCGGCGGCGTTTGCTCGGCCATCTCCTGCGACGCGCTTTGCTGCGCGGGTGGCTCGAGCATGCGATTGATTTCATCCTGATACAACAACACAGTCGCAGCGACCACACCGATCACGACGACGGCGCCGACGGTTAACAACGGACGCTTCCTGGCGCCGCCGGGCGTCACGGTTTTGTTTTGTTTGACCAACAGCTCATGGGCCAGGCGATCGACCCGCTCGGGCAGGCCGCCGCTATCGTGATGAATGGCCGCCACGGTCTCGGGGGTGAGCAACATGTCCGGCTGGGCGTCCATGGCGGCGAGACGATGACGTAGATAGCCGTCGACCTCCTTGCGGCTCAGAGGCTCAAGCCGAATGGTGTAGGCCAGCCGCTCTTTCAATACGGCAAAGCGATCCAGTTTGACGCCCTGCTCCTGACGCATGCTCAGCACCAGGCTGAAACCGTCATCGGCGCGCTCGTCGCGCAGCATCTTTTCCGCCATCAGAATGACATCGTCGCTGAGCAGATGGGCGTCATCGACGACGATAATGGCGCGTCGGCCACTGCGCCCCAGGGCCTGCAGATAACGCTCGATCTCCCACAACACATCATCCACGGCCACCGCGTCGCCCAGCTCCAGCTCAAAGCCCTGGGCCATGCGGCGCAAAAAACTCTCGCCGTCCATCAAGGCATTGGCGCCGACAAAGCTGACGCGCCAGGTGCTGGCGGCGCGCTGCATAAAGGCTTTGAGCACGGTGGTGCGGCCGACACCCGGCTCACCCAGCAGCAACAACACCTCGCTGTAGGGGGCCAGGTGTAGCAGCTTATTCAGAACGAGCTTGCGTGACTCTTCCAAATAGATGAAATGTGACGAGTTGTCGATGTCGGACTCCCGGGTATGTTCATCGGCGCCAAACAGGTCCGAGAAACGTTCGCTCAGTCTGGGGGTGATACTCTGATCTTCGGCCATAGGGGATACTGTTTCTGAAGCGGCCATTGTGGCAAAAGCACGGCAAAAACAAAAGACTTTACTGGCGCTGGCCTTCCATGAACACAACCCGATAACCGCGCTTGAGCTGGGTGTCGCGGCTTTGCATTAATGCCGTCTCCGCCGTATCGTAATCGGGATAGTGTTCGCGCTTGAGACGCCCGCCGCTACCCTGAAAGCCCCACTCCTTTACCAGGGTCCAGCCTGCGATCAAATCGGCGTGCAAAAACAGATGGTAAAAGCGCGGTGGCTTGCCCTCCAACGGCGGCAATTGCAGGTAGATGCGCATCAGTCCTGGCTCATGCCCCGACTCATGCCCTGGCTCATACCCTGGCTCATGTCAGGGCCGAGGGATCGAAGATGCGATCATGCTCGATGATGGCGTAGCGGTCGGTCATGCCAGCGATATAATCGGCCACCACGCGGGCACGGCCTTGTTCGTCCTGCTCCGCCTCCAGCTGCCGGCACTGACGGGACTGTTCCGGTGGCAGCATGGCGGTCTCATCCATGAAGGCGTTGAACAGGTTGCGGATCACCCGGCCGGCCTTGTTGGCCATGCGCTGGACGCGATAGTGATGATATAGCTGGCGGCGCAGAAACTGTTTCAGTTGCAGATTGAGCTCGTCCATTTCGGCGCTGAAACAGATCATGGCCTGGGGCAGGGCGCGGACGGCATCGATGGACTCAGGTCGATGCGTGCGCAGATTGTCTTGGCTGTGATTGATCAGGTCCGAGACCTGGTCATTGATCATGCGGCGGATGATTTCGTGCACCATGCGTCGACCGGTGATGTCGGGATAACGCCGTTTGACCTCGTCGTACTGACGCCGGAACAAAGCGATCTCGCACAACTGCTCCACCGTGATCAGGCCGGCGCGCAGGCCGTCGTCCACATCGTGATTGTTGTAGGCGATCTCGTCGGCCAGATTGGCCAGCTGGGCCTCGAGACCGGGCTGAGTCTTGTGGAGAAAACGCTGACCCAACTCGGCCAGCCGTTTGGCCTTTTCCAGGTTGCAGTGTTTCAAAATACCTTCGCGGGTCTCGAAGGTGAGATTGAGCCCGCGGAACTCGGCATACTTTTCCTCCAGCTCGTCGACCACACGCAAGGATTGCAGGTTGTGCTCGAAACCGCCGTAGTCGCGCATACACGCGTTGAGCACATCCTGACCGGCATGGCCGAAGGGGGTATGACCCAGGTCGTGGGCCAGGGCGATGGCCTCGGTCAGGTCCTCGTTCAATTGCAAGGCACGGGCGATGGAACGGCCGATCTGGGCCACCTCGATGGAGTGGGTCAGGCGGGTGCGGAACATGTCGCCTTCGTGATTGACGAACACCTGGGTCTTGTATTCCAGGCGACGAAAGGCGGAGGAATGGACGATACGGTCGCGGTCGCGCTGGTAGTCGCTGCGAAACTGTGGGCCGGCCTCGTCGAACATGCGGCCGCGGGAGTGACTCGGGTGGGCGGCATAAACGGCCAGATTGGTTTGCGGCTGGTGCATGGCTCAGGCCTGACACTCGGCCAGGGTCCGGTCCAGCAGGACCGGATCGAATGCATCGCTGACCACCGCCTCGCCCAGCGCCTTTAACAACACCAAACGGATACGGCCGTCCTGAACCTTTTTGTCCACCGCCATTAATGCCTTCATTTTATCCACGCTGAGGGCCGGCCCGCGGGTTGGCAACTGCGCCCGGGCCACGAGTTTCTCCACCCGCCGCACGTCCTCGGCACCGAGCCAACCCAAACGCGCGGAGAGGTCGGTCGCCATCACCATGCCCGCCGCCACCGCCTCGCCGTGTAGCCATTGACCGTAACCCATACCGGTCTCGATGGCATGGCCGAAAGTATGCCCCAGATTGAGCAGGGCGCGCCGGCCGTGCTCCAGCTCGTCGGCCGCCACCACCTCCGCCTTGTTGCGGCAGGACCGCTCGATGGCGTAACTCAAGGCGTCGCGATCACGCGCCACCAGGGCTTCCATGTTCTTCTCCAGCCAGGCAAACAATTCCTTGTCGCAAATCAGACCGTATTTGATCACCTCGGCGATGCCGGCGCTGAGCTGGCGCGCATCCAGGGTGTCGAGCACGGTGGTGTCGGCAATGACGCAACGAGGCTGATAAAAGGCACCGATCATGTTCTTGCCCAGCGGGTGGTTCACCGCCGTCTTGCCGCCCACCGAGGAATCCACCTGGGCCAACAGGGTGGTGGGGATCTGGATGAAGGGCACGCCGCGCTGATAACAGGCCGCGGCGAAACCGGCCATGTCGCCGATCACGCCACCGCCCAGGGCAAGGATGGTAACCTGGCGACTGCAGCGCTGTTCCAGCAGGGCGGTGAAAATGGTGTCGAGCTGGGCCAGGGTCTTGTATTCCTCGCCGTCGGGCAGGATCACCGCCTCGGCGCGCACACCGTCCAGCGCCGCCATGACGCGTTCGAGATAGAGCGGCGCCACGGTGTCGTTGCTCACCACCATTACCTCGTTGCCCGCCAGATGGCGGCGGATCAGGTCGGCCCGGTGCAGCAGCTCGACTCCGATATAGATGGGGTAACTTCTTTCACCCAAGGCCACATCAAGCGTAATCATGCAGTTTATCTCAATTTACTCTGTTCTGATTCGTTTACTATACCGAAGCGCTTCAGGTGCCCCATCAGTTTTCTCACCACGGCGCGCACATTTTCCTCGCCGGTCTCCATGACAATGTCGGCCACCTCGCGATACAGGGGTTCACGCTGGACCAGCAAGTCCCTGATTTTCTGCTGCGGGTCGGCGGTCTGCAACAAGGGGCGATTGCGATCACGGGCGGTGCGCTTGAACAACTGCTCGGCACTGGCATGCAAATACACCACCACGCCGCGTTCGTTCAAGCGGCGGCGGTTTTCCGCATCCAGCACCACGCCGCCGCCGGTAGCCAGCACCAGCCGCTGACACGCGCTGAGTTCGTCGATGACCTTCTTTTCGCGGCGGCGAAAGCCGACCTCGCCCTCCACATCGAAGATGACCGGGATCTGGACCCCGGTACGCGCCACGATTTCATGATCGCTGTCGACAAATTCCCAGCCCAGACTGCGGGCCAGCTGCCTACCGATGGTCGTCTTGCCCGCCCCCATCGGGCCAACAATAAAGATATTTTTCGGCTTTGCCGAGGGGTGGGTCATGAAAATGCGCCAGTTGCCGGGGTTTGGACAGCAAATTTACCAAAAAAAGGCTTGGTGGCGTTAATTTAGGCAATAAAAAGGGGCCATGAGCGTGCTCATGGCCCCTTTTTGGTCGGGGTGGATCAGTTGATCGACAGACCTTCTTTGATGATCTTGGGGGTAATGAAGACCAGCAGTTCTTCCTTGTCGTCTGTCTTGGTGGTATTGCGGAACAACACGCCGATCAGGGGCAGATCACCCAGGAACGGCACCTTGGTGACATTGTCGTTGGTGGATTGCTCGTAGACGCCACCGAGGACGACCGTCTCGCCGTTCTCCACCAGCACCTGGGTGGTGATAGTGCGGGTGTTGATGCTGGGCACACCCTGGAAGATATCGCCGACACTGTCTTTGCTGATTTCCAGATCCATGATGATGCGGTCATCGGGGGTAATCTGCGGGGTGACGCGCAGCTCCAGCACCGCCTCCTTGAACGAGGTGCTGGTGGCGCCGGAAGAAGAGGCCTCCTGATAGGCGATCTCCACACCCTGCTTGATGTTCGCCTCTTTCTGGTTGGCGGTGATCACCCGCGGCGAGGACACCACTTCACCCTGACCTTCGGCCTGCATGGCCGACAGCTCCAAGTCCACATTGGTGCCGAAGGGCAGCTTGACGAAACTCATGGCGAAGGAGCCCGCGGCGCTGGCGACCGGCAGGTTGACATTGAGCCGGCCGGGGGCCGTGAGGGTATCGTTGTTCACCAACTGATCGGTCGCTTCCAGGGTGCCGCTGAACTGGGCCCCGTCGCCGGTGGTGTTGGTCCCCATGGAATCACGCGAGACGCCGAAGCGTGAGCCGACTTCCTTGCCGTAGGTACTGTTGGCGATGACGATGCGCGACTCGATCAATACCTGGCGCACCGGGATATCGAGCCTGGCGATCATCTTGTGGATTTCATCCAAGGATGCCGCGGTATCCTGAACCAACAGGGTGTTGGTGCGGGCATCGATGGTGACACTGCCGCGCGTCGACAGCAGCGAGTTCTTCTCGCCCTTCAGCAGGGCGGCGATTTCGCTGGCCTTGGCGTAGTTGATCTGGATCATTTCCGAATACAGCGGTTCCAATTCTTGAATTTGCTGCTTCGCCGCCAGCTCGGCCTTTTCACGCGCGGCGATCTCTTCCGCCGGGGCGATGAACATCAGGTTGCCGGTCTTGCGCATGCCCAGCCCCTTGGTCTTGAGGATAATATCCAGGGCCTGATCCCAGGGCACATTCTGCAAGCGCAGCGTGACGCTGCCGGTGACGCTGTCGCTGGTGACCAGGTTCATGCCGGTAAAATCGGCGATCAACTGCAGCACGGCGCGCACTTCGATATCCTGAAAGTTGAGCGACAGGCGCTCGCCGGTGAAGACGCTCTCGTCACCTTGACGACGCAGTTCTTCGTCAGTCGGCTCTATTGACTCCTTGATCTCGACCGTGAGCAGGTCACCGGACTGATAGGCCAGGTGTTCAAAGTTATCCTGGGCGCTGATCACCATGCGCACGTTGTTGCCCTGGCGGAAGGTATCCACCAAGGTCACCGGTGTGGCGAAATCGGTGACATCCAGGCGCTGCTCCAATTCCGCCGGCAGGCTGGTATCGATGAAATCCAGCGCCAGCTTACCGCCCTGCTCCTGAATATTGACGCTGGTGCCGGCATCGGAGAGGGAGACCAGGATGCGCCCTTCGCCTTCTTCACCGCGGCGGAAGTCGACACCTTTAATAGAGTGACTGGCGGAGATTTCACGCGAGGTGAATACGGTCGGGTCTTTGTCCACCGGCGGGCTGGCCATGGACGCGGCGGCACCGGCGCTGTCCAGAATGACATAGACATTATTGCCCTCCACCCGTGTTTCGTAAGGCACCAGGCGGACCAGGTTCAGGACCACACGGGTACGGCCGCGGGCCTCCACGGCGCTGACACTGCGCGCCACGCCTACGCCCACCTGGGTGGTACGCTTGTCCAGATTGTTGGAGGTGGCGGGAAAATCCAGGGCGATGCGCGCCGGGTTGTCGATGGTGAAGCTGAGCGGCGCTTCAGCGGCCTTGGCCATGCTGAATTTGATCTGCACCCGGTTGCCGGGCAGACTGGAGACATCCACCGTCTCCAGGGCGTTCTCTCCATCCGCCTCCTGGGCATGCGCCGGGACCGTCAGCAGTCCCAGCAGCAGGCACGCCAGCAATACTAACCGCTGCATCATGGTGTGGCTCCATTCATCTCGTATTTTCATCGTGCATTCGCCCATATTACCGATTCGCTTCATTTGAAATATTCCCCGCCATCATTCCGTTACGATGGCCAACGAGGCCGGCCGCTTGGTCCACGAGCCTAAGCCGTCCGGCACAATTTCCATTACCTCCACCGAATCCTGCTCGATGGCGACGACCTGACCGTAGTTCTGGCCCAGGTAGTTGCCCACCGTGATGCGGGAAACAAGTCCGTCGGGCGACTTGATTAGCGCCGAGGTCTGCCCATCTTTCTGCATGGTGCCGACCATGCGCAGTGTATCCAGCGGGAAGGCCTCCAAGGGTTCGCGGCGGCGCCCAAGATCCGGTTGCAGCCCACCGCCGGAACTGGCCTTTTGTTCCGTCTTGGCCGCCAGGGCCGCCTTGGTCTGCCAAGACATAAAAGGATCGCCAAGCTTATCGGCCGCATAGGTGAAGTTCTCCACCGGCACGAACTCAGGCAGGGGCTCAATGCGGCTCTTGCGCGAGGCCTTGACCTCATCGATATACTGCTGCAAGTCCTGATGGCCGCCGCCGCTGCAACCTGTGAGAAAAATTGCCAGCAGACCAACGGCTAGACAGGCCCGGTACTTGACTACCCCTAACATGCTCATTGCCCATCCTCCAGATAGCGATAGGTTTTAGCGGTGGCGGACATGGACAAGGCGGTGCCGTCTTTGCTGATAATGGTGATGTCGTGCAAGGTCACGATTCGGGGCAGGGCCGCCACGTCACTGACGAAATTACCGAAATCGTGATACGTGCCGGTGACCTTGACGTCGATCGGCAGTTCGGCATAAAACTCGGCCGGTTTTTCCGCCAGTGGCTTGAACAATTCGAATTCCAGTCCGTTGCCCAGACCGGCCTGGGAAATATCCACCAGCAGCTCCGCCACTTCGGTCTTGCTCGGCAGCTGGCGCAGCATGGCACCGAAGGAGCGCTCCATCTCGGCCATTTGCTGTTTGTAGGCGTCCAGGTTGATGGCCTTGAGCTGCTTGGCCTTGAAAGTTTCCTTCAGTTCCGCTTCGCGCTTTTCCGCCTTTTCCAGATCGGCCAGTTGATGCTGGGTATGGAACCAATAGCCGGCGAATAGCACGGCGATGCAGGCCGCCAGTACGGCAACGGTCTTGACCGCGATGGGCCAGGAGCCCGGGTCATTCGGGTCCAATCCCTTGAACTGCTCGAAATCTAAATTCTTCAGATTCATTTGCCTTCTCCCGCCTTCTCAGCCTCGACCTCTTCCGATGTCAGCTGTTTCACCTTTAAGGTGAACTTGCTTGAGCGAGAGCCGTCCTTGTCCTGCACCTGGATCACCTCCAGCTTGGGGCTGGCGAACCAGTCGGATTCGTCCAGGTTGCGCATGAATGCGGACACCCGCGCGTTGGACTGGGCCATGCCCTCGAGGGTCAGCTCAACCCCATTTTGATCCAACTTGGTCAGATACAGGCCGTCGGGCAGGGCTCTGACTAATTTATCCAGCATGTGTACCACCATGGGACGGCGGGTCTGCAGTTCCTGGATAATATTCATGCGATTGAGCAGCTGCTTCTTTTGCGCCTCGAGCTCGCGAATCTCTTTGATCTTCTCTTCGACCTTGGCGATCTCGCTTTCAAGAAAGCCGTTGCGCGAATTCTGATAGTCGATCATGCCGCTAACGTGAAAATGCACATAACCGATGATCGCCAACATCAGAAACGCGGCCCCCCCGAGTACCGACACGAACTGACGCTTGCGCTCCTTACGCAGTGCTTCACGCCATGGCAGTAGATTGATGCGCGTCATTGGTCGAAACTCCTCAATGCCAGCCCGCAGGCGATCATCAAGGCCGGCGCGTCAGCGCCCAGTTGCTGCGCCTTGATCTTGGACGACAGGGACATATTGGCAAAGGGGTTGGCTACCGTGGTCGGCACACCCAGCTTATCTTCAATCAGTTCGTCGATGCCGGGGATGGAGGCGCAACCGCCGGCCAGCACCACGTGATCGACACTATTATATTGGCTGGAAGAAAAGAAGAACTGCAGCGAACGGCTGACCTGCTGGGTCATGGCATCCTTGAAGGGCTGTAATACCTCGGGCACATAGTTGTCGGGCAGGCCGCCCTGCTTCTTGGCCAGACCGGCTTCCTCATAAGAAAGGCCGTAACGGCGCTGGATCTCTTCGGTCAGCTGTTTGCCGCCGAACACTTGCTCGCGGGTGTAGATCATCTTGAAATCGTGGATCACGTTGAGGGTGGTCATGGTGGCACCGACATCGAGAATCGCCACTGTCAAACCCTCGCCGCCGTCGGTGAGCTGGGGCGCGATGAGCTTATAGGCCGCCTCCATGGCATAGGCCTCCACGTCGACCACTTTGGCGGTCAGACCGCCCAGTTCGCAGGCGGCGACGCGCACATCCACGTTTTCGCTACGGGAGGCGGCCAGCAATACCTCGACTGTGTCGGCAGCGTCGCCTTCCGAGGATTCAGAGGGACCGAGAATCTGAAAATCCAGGTTAACCTCGTCCAGCGGATAGGGGATGTACTGGTCGGCCTCCAGCTCGATCTGGGCCTCCATCTCATCCTCGTTGAGGCTGGCGGGCATATTGATGACTTTGGTGATCACCGCCGATCCGGCCACGGCCACGGCGGCCAGCTTGGTGCGCGTGCCGGCGCGCTTCACTCCGCGGTTGATGGCGGCGCCCACAGATTCCACATCTGCGATGCTCTTTTCCACCACGGCGTGGGGCGGCAAGGGAACCACGGAATAACTCTCGACACGATGACGCCCCCCACTCTGACTGAATTCGAGTAGTTTGACGGCGGTGGCGCTGATATCGAGTCCCAGGAGGGAGGGGGCTTTTCGCTTGAACAAGTCCAATTTTTGCGCTCTCTTGATGTCTATTCCATGAATTGCGTCATCGTGACTTTAGTGGTTATCGGGCATTCAGTAACATACTTTACGCAAATTCACTATTTCTAGGATTATCGTGAAAGGGCCCGATAACTTGATGTAGTATACATCGGAAGAGCCTTAACAAACCTTAGGACAGCTCCTGTAAAATTGCTGGCACAATCACACTTTAGTACCACATTAGCATATCGGCCATGAAGTTCATCCGCACCCTGACCCGCCGGGTTTTTCTTGCCTCCGTCATTCTGTTAGTGCTCGGCGTCGGCGCCGTGGCCGCCACCTATTTTTATCTTTCGCCGCAACTGCCCTCGGTGGAAGTGCTGCGCGACGTACACTTCCAGGTGCCGCTGCAGGTCTATACCCAAGATCAACAACTGATCGCCGAGTATGGCAGTAAAAAACGTGATCCGGTCAAGTACGCCGAGATTCCGGATACCATGATCAAGGCCATCCTGGCCGCCGAGGACGATCGCTTCTTCCACCACCCCGGTGTCGATTATCAAGGTATCCTGCGCGCCGCGCTCAACCTGATCATGACCGGTGAAAAGGCCCAGGGCGGTAGTACCATCACCATGCAGGTGGCGCGCAATTTCTTTCTCAGCAGCGAAAAGACCTATCTACGCAAGATCAACGAAATCTTTCTCTCCTTCAAGATCGAAAAAAAATTGAGCAAGGAAGAGATTCTGGAACTCTATCTGAATAAGATCTACCTGGGCAACCGCGCTTACGGCATCGGCAGTGCCGCCAAGACCTATTACGGCGCGCCGCTGGATGAGCTGACCCTGGCCCAATATGCCATGATCGCCGGCCTGCCCAAGGCGCCGTCGAGCTTCAACCCCATCGCCAATCCGGAACGTGCCGTTATCCGCCGCGATTATGTACTTAAGCGCATGCGCGGCCTCGGCTACATCAGCGAGGCGGAATTCCAAGCGGCCCGGAGCGAGCCGGTCAGCGCCCGGCTAAGCCGGCGCTCCATTGATCTGGACGCGCCTTTCATCGGCGAAATGGTGCGCAGTTTTATGTATGAACGCTATGGCGAGGATGCCTATACCAGTGGTTTTAAGGTATACGTCACCATCGATCCGGAACGGCAACTGGCGGCCCAGGAGGCCCTGCGTCAAGCCTTACTCAGCTACGAACATCGCCACGGCTTTCGCGGCCCGGTGGAACAGATTGACGTCGGCCCCGGCAGCGATTTTGAAAACATCCTGGCGCGTCTAGACGCCCTGCCCGTGGTCGGCGACCTGCGCCCGGCCGTGGTGCTTTATACTGAAGATCAACGCGCCCAAGGGCTGCTCGCCAATGGTGATCAGTTTGAGCTGGGGTGGGAGGGGCTCTCCTGGGCGGCGCCCTATCTCAACACCAACCGAATCGGCAGCGCGCCGGAATCGGCACAGGATATCCTGACCGCAGGCGATGTGGTCTACATCAAGCAACAAACCGCCGGCACCTGGCAGCTGGGCCAGATCCCCCATGTCTCCGGCGCCATCGTCGCGTTGGACCCGGAAGATGGCGCCATCGTTGCCCTGTCCGGCGGTTATGACTTCTTTCACAGCAAATTCAACCGCGTTACCCAGGCCAAACGCCAACCGGGCTCCAGCTTCAAGCCCTTCATCTATTCCAGCGCCCTGGAAAAGGGGTTCACCCCGGCCTCCATCATCAACGACGCGCCAGTGGTGTTCGATGACCCCGGCCTGGAGACCTCGTGGCGACCGGAAAACTACAGCGGCCGCATTTACGGCCCGACGCGGCTGCGCGAGGCCCTGACACGCTCGCGCAATCTGGTCTCCATCCGACTGCTGCAGAGCATCGGCATTCCCTATGCCATCCGCTATGTGCAGCGTTTCGGCTTCGACCCCGAGCGGCTCCCGCGCGATCTGTCATTGTCGTTGGGCAGTGCCGCCGTGACACCGCTGGAAATGGCCACCGGCTATGCCGTATTCGCCAATGGTGGCTTTCGCGTCACGCCTTACTTCATCCAGCGCATCGAGGACATGGACGGCAACACTGTCTTCGAGGCCGACCCCGCCATCGCCTGCCTGCCCTGCGAAGAGGCGGAAAAAGAGGCCCGGCTGGCAGCAGCCGCCGAAGCCGATCCCCCTCCGGATACGGAGATCAGCGCCCAAGCGCTGACCGCCATGACCACGATCGAAGAACCGGACGAGCCCAATCTCGCCGAACGCGTCATCACAGCGCAAAACGCCTACCTTATGACCGACATGATGCAGGACGTGGTGCGCCGCGGCACCGCGCGTCGCGCCCTGCAGCTAGGACGCAAGGACATCGCCGGCAAGACCGGCACCACCAATGACCAGCGCGACGCCTGGTTCGCCGGCTTCAATCATGAATTGGTGGCTATCAGCTGGGTGGGCTTTGACGACGGCGGCCCGCTGGGCAATCGCGAAACCGGCGGCCACGCCGCATTGCCCATGTGGATCGAGTTTATGCGCAGCGCGCTGGCCGACATGCCCGAGACCGAACTGGAACAACCGCAAGGACTGGTCACCGTGCGCATCGATCCCCAGACCGGTTTGCTCGCGCCGCCCAGCCAGCGCAACGCCGTTTTTGAAATCTTTCGTCACGAACATGTGCCGCAGCGCCAGGCACCCGATATTGACGAATCGGTGGCAAGCCCGGATAGTGAACGCGGTGACGAGTCCAGCCCGCAACTACTGTTTTGAACCATGGCCGGTAAGAAAGCCGCGTACAGCAACAGCAAAGATCTGCGCATGCGCGAACGCTTGGCGCAGGAAGCCGCCCGCCTGATCGCCGAGGAAGGTATCAAGGATTTCCAGGTGGCCAAGCAAAAGGCCGCCCTGCGGCTGCATGCCCCCCAGACCCACAATCTGCCGCGCAACGACGAGATCAAGGCGGCGCTGCAGGAATATCAGCGCCTATTCAAGGCCGACACTCAACCCCGCCAACTGCGCCGCCTGCGCGAAATCGGCCGCGCCGCCATGGTCTATTTCGAGGCCTTCGAACCGCGCCTGGTGGGCGCCGTGCTGGACGGCACGGCCGATGAGTTTTCCGAGATCACCCTGCACCTGTTCACGGATACCGTGGAGGAACTGACTATCCACCTGTTGAACCAAGGCATTCCCTTCGAGCAGCTCAGTCTACGCCCCACCATGCCCAACGGCGATACCTGCGAAGTACCGGGCTATCGCCTGGTAATGCAGGAGGCGCCGGTATTGTTATTGGTGTTCGAGCGCAAGGGCTTGCGCCAGGCGCCGCGCTGCCCGACAACGGGCAAACCCATGGAACGCTTCAGCCTGAACCGGGTGGAGGAACTGCTGCGCCTGGAGGACTAAGGCGTTACGCCGCCTTGCCCCGATTCCGCTTAACGCTTGTTTATGTCTATATAGTCGCGCTTGGCCGCCCCCTCGTACAGCTGGCGCGGGCGGGCGATACGCTGTTCCGGATCGCCGATCATCTCCATCCACTGAGACACCCAACCCACGGTACGGGCGATGGCGAACATGACGGTGAACATGTTGGTGGGAATACCCAGCACCTTGTAGATAATGCCTGAGTAGAAATCCACATTGGGGTAGAGCTTGCGCTCTTTGAAGTAATCATCCTGCAGGGCGATCTCTTCCAGCCGCAGCGCCAGTTCGAACAACGGATCATTTTCGTCGCCCAGCTTGGCCAGCACCTCATGACACATCTTACGGATCAGGGTGGCGCGCGGGTCGAAGTTTTTGTAAATGCGGTGGCCGAAACCCATCAGGCGAAAGGGATCGTCTTTGTCCTTGGCCTTTTCCAGGAACTTGGGAATGTTCTTTACATCGCCGATCTGATCCAGCATGTGCAACACCGCTTCGTTGGCGCCGCCGTGGGCCGGTCCCCACAGGGCGGCGATGCCCGAGGCGACACAGGCAAACGGGTTGGCGGCCGAGCTACCGGCCAAACGGATGGTGGAAGTACTGGCGTTCTGCTCGTGGTCGGCGTGCAGGATGAAAATCATATCCAAGGCCCGTTCCGCCACCGGATCCACTTCGTACTCCTCGCAGGGGACTGAGAACATCATGTTGAGCAGGTTGCCGCAGTAGCTCAGCTTGTTGCGCGGATAGACGAAGGGCTCGCCGATGGAGTGCTTGTAACAGGCCCCGGCGATGGTGGGCATCTTGGCGATCAGGCGATGGGCCGCGATCTCGCGATGCTCGGGATTCCGTATATCGGTGGAATCATGATAGAAGGCCGACAGCGACCCCACCACCCCGACCATGATAGCCATGGGATGGGCATCATGATAGAAACCCTCGTAAAAACTTTTAAGGCTTTCGTTGATCATGGTGTGGCGGGTGATGTTACCCAGAAACTCGTTCTGCTGCTCGCGCTTGGGCAATTCGCCGTGGAGCATCAGATAGGCCACCTCCAGGAAGGAACTCTTCTCGGCCAGCTGTTCAATGGGATAGCCGCGGTACATGAGCTGGCCCTTGTCGCCGTCGATGTAGGTGATGGAACTGCGGCAGGCGGCGGTGGAGACGAAACCGGGATCGAAGGTGACATAGCCGAACTCCTTGAAAAAGGCGCGGATGTCCACCGCACCGGGACCGTGGGTGCCGTGATAAATGGGCAGTTCGATGGTCTTGCCGGTGACGTTGTCGGTCACGCTGATGGTGTCTTTGCCAGTGTCTTTGGCCATAGCAGATAATCCCTTCTTACAGTGTAAATTCATCAATGGTCATCGGGGCCGGAGTCCCCAAATGCCCGCTTGCCCCTCAGCTTACAACTTCGGATAGTGGGCCGGATAGGGCTGACGCGCCACCCCGCTGTCGACGGCCGCCTTGGCCACCGCCGGCGGAATACGATCGATGAGGCGGTGATCAATCGGTTTGGGAATAATATAGCTGGGTCCGTAGCTGAGGTTGTTAATCCCGTAGCCGTCCAGCACCGCCTGGGGCACCGGCTCGCGCGCCAGATCGCGCAGGGCGTGCACCGCCGCCACCTGCATCTCGGTATTGATACGGCGCGCCTGTACATCCAGGGCGCCGCGGAAAATGAAGGGAAAGCCCAGCACATTATTGACCTGGTTGGGATAATCGCTGCGGCCGGTGGCCATGATCAAATCATCCCGCGCCGCCAGTGCCGTCTCCGGCCGGATTTCCGGATCCGGGTTGGAGAGCGCGAACACCACCGGCTTGTCGGCCATACTCTTGAGCATCTCCGTAGTCAGCAGGTCCGGCCCGGAGACGCCGATGAAGACATCGGCACCCGCCATGGCGTCAGCCAGGCTGCGCTGCTCGGTACCGCGGGCGAATTCCCTCTTATATACATTCAAATCGTCGCGGCCGCTGTGGACCACGCCCTTGCGGTCCACCAGGGTGAGATTCTCCTTGGCCATGCCCAGGGTAAGCAGCAGGCGCATGGAGGCGATGCCGGCGGCGCCGGCGCCGAGGCAGACGATCTTGGCGTCCTCCAGACGCTTACCCTGCAATTCGATGGCGTTGAGCAGACCGGCGGCGATGATGATGGCGGTGCCGTGCTGATCATCATGGAATACGGGGATGTTGAGCCGCTCGATCAGGGCCTCTTCGATGACGAAGCAGTGCGGCGCGGCGATGTCCTCCAGGTTGATACCGCCGAAGGTGGGGGCGATGCGCGCCACGGTCTCGATGAACTGCTCCGGGGTGTCGGAATCCACCTCGATATCGAACACATCCACATCGGCGAAGCGTTTGAACAACACCGCCTTGCCCTCCATCACCGGCTTGCCCGCCAGGGTGCCCACATTGCCCAGCCCCAGCACGGCCGTGCCATCGGTGATCACCGCCACCAGGTTGCCCTTGTTGGTATATCGATATGCGTTGTGGGCGTCGGCGGCGATTTCGCGCACCGGCGCGGCCACCCCGGGCGTATAGGCCAGCGACAGGGCCTGCTGGTCTTCGCAGGGCTTGGTGATCGCCGTAGCGATCTTGCCGGGGCGCGGCTCGGCGTGATACTTCAGGGCGCGTTGTCTCAACTCTTCACTCATCGGGATTGTCCATAAAAGGCTTTACATATTAGCGGTTTCCCGGCGCTTACGGTAGCACCGGCCCAGCCCCTGACGGCAGGAGCTGCAGCGCCCGCGGATGATACAGGTTGAGGCGTGTCTGGCCCCGCACCTGATACAGCCAGCCGCGCAGTTTGAGCGTCCGCCCCTGCAATTGGTCCACGTCCAACACCCTGGCAAAGCGGGGCAAATCGCGCTTATCGATACGCGCCGCAAACCCGCCCGCAAAGTTCAGCCAATAGGCCTGACGGCTTTCGCCGACCCGTTTCACCCTGCCCTGCACCACCCGGAAGCCGCCGGCATCGGACGGCAGTGCCGTGGTGGCGATGCCCTGGTACTCGGGCAGCCGCCAGATCCCTTGCCCTTGAGCCCCGTCCTCGGCCGCCAGATAGCAGTCGAAGTTGGCCAGATTGGGCGCGATAGCGACGGCAGCGGCCAGCCCGCGCTGCAGCAACAATTGTTGCAGATTGCGACCGTCGGACAGAAAGGCATGGGCCAGCAAACGGCCGTAACGGTCTTGGCGCTGTTGCTCGTAGCGCAGGGCCAGGCGTGGTTGCTGCGCCACTAGATCGACCAGCGCCTGGCGCGCCTCATGGGCCAAGGCTTCGGAAGGCGTGCCGTCGCGGCCGATTTCGGGGGTGTTGATGCCCAGCAGGCGCAGCTTGCGGCCGTCCTCGAGCTTGAGGGTATCACCGTCGTAGACATACACCGGCGTCACCCACTCATCGGCGCGGAAGGCGAGACAATCGGCGGCCCAAGCCAGCGCCGGCGCCAGCAACGCAAACCAGAATGCAAAAAGGGCGCCCCGTAGGAACGCCCTTTTCAGTAGACCTGTCGGTCGCAGCATACAGCCGCTTATTTTTTCAAACCGTACTTCTGGCGGAACTTGTCTACACGACCCGCGGTATCGACGATCTTCTGCTTGCCGGTAAAGAACGGATGGCAACTGGCACAGACGTCAATGTGCAGATCATTTTTGCCCAAAGTTGAACGGGTGGTGAACGTGGCACCACAGCTGCAAGTCACTTCAACTTCTTGATAGGCGGGATGGATATCCGCTTTCATCGCTTAAAACCTCTTTTGCAAATCTACATCCGCGCCAGGGCCGGCGCAGTCCGAGAAATAGCCGCGCATCTTACCGAAAAAGCGCTTTTCCCACAAGTCCCCGTTAGGACTGCCGTGCCGGAGCGGAGTTCAGGTTTGGCCATATTAAAGAGTACCTCGGGCCGGCCGCCAAACTATGGACTACACTGGACAAACCGATGCTTTCCGATATTAGCCACAGAAAAACAAAGAGTTATCTACCAAGGACACGAGGATCCGCATGAAAGACGAACGCAAGTTGCCCGCCTTCAAGTACGACTATCTGGGCCTGGACAGCCAAACCATAAAACACTCCATGGCCAACCGCCTGGAATATTCCGCCGGCAAAGACCTCTACACCGCCACCGCGCGCGACTGGTATCACGTCTGCGCCTGGGTGATCCGCGACCGGCTGATGGAGCGTTGGATGGAGACCATGCGCAGCTACTACCGCCAGGACGCCAAGCGCGTCTACTATCTGTCGCTGGAATTCATGATCGGCCGCACCCTGAGCAACAGCGCCTTGAGCCTGGGCGTTAGCGATGAGCTGGGCGCGGCGCTGCGCGAGATCGGCGTGGATTTGGAACAGGTGCGCGAGATGGAAAACGACGCCGCCTTGGGCAACGGCGGCCTGGGTCGCTTGGCGGCCTGCTTCTTAGATTCCATGGCCACCCTGGCGCTGCCCGGCTACGGCTACGGCATCCGGTATGAATACGGCATGTTCAACCAGCGCATCGAGAACGGTCAGCAAATCGAGCATCCGGAAAACTGGCTGCGCTACGGCAACCCCTGGGAGTTTCCCCGCGCCGAAGTGTTGTACCCGGTCAAATTCAACGGCCGGGTGATCACCTACCCGGACGACAGCGGCGAACGCCGCTACCAATGGGTGGACACCGACGAGGTCATGGCCATGGCCTACGACACGCCCATCCCCGGCTACGGCAACAGCACGGTCAACAACATGCGCCTGTGGTCGGCCAAATCGTCGCGTGACTTCGATCTGAACTTCTTCAATCAAGGCGATTACATCAAGGCGGTGGAAGACAAGAACGATTCGGAAAACCTGTCCAAGGTGCTGTATCCCGATGACTCCACCGAGATGGGGCGCGAGCTGCGCGTAAAGCAGCAGTACTTCTTCGTCAGCGCTTCGCTGCAGGATATTCTCTACCGTCACCGCAAGTATCATGACAGTTTCGACAACCTACCGGACAAGGTGGCCATACAACTCAACGACACCCATCCGGTGCTGGCCATCCCGGAACTGATGCGCATTCTGATCGACAAGCATCACCTGCCTTGGGACAAGGCCTGGGATATCACCCGGCGCACCTTCGCCTATACCAACCATACCCTGTTGCCCGAAGCACTGGAGACCTGGCCGGTGGCGGTGATCGAAAACCTGTTGCCGCGCCACATGCAGATCGTTTACGAAATCAACCAGCGCTTTCTGAATGAGGTGATGCACCGCTATCCGGGCGACACGGCCCTGCTGCGGCGCATGTCCATTATCGACGAGGACAACGGCAAACGCGTGCGCATGGCCCACCTGGCCGTGGTCGGCAGCCACAAGGTTAATGGGGTCGCCGCGCTGCACACCGAGCTAATGAAGAAGTCGATCTTTGCCGACTTTGATCGGTTTTATCCCGACAAGATCGTCAACAAGACCAACGGCATTACCCCGCGGCGCTGGCTCAAACAGGCCAACCCGCAGCTCGCACAGCTGATCTCAGCCAATATCGGTGACGCCTGGGTGACTGACCTGGACCGGCTCAAGCAATTGATGCCCCTGGCGGAAAACAACGCGTTCCGGCAGCAGTTTCGCGAAGTGAAGCGCCACAACAAACAACAACTGGCCGGGCTGATCAAACAGCGCCTCAACATCGACGTCAATGTGGATTCCATTTTCGACTGCCACATTAAACGCATGCATGAATACAAACGCCAGCTACTCAACGTGCTGCATGTAATCACCCTCTATAACCGTATCCGCCTTAGCCCGGACAACGGGGTCGTGCCGCGCACCGTCATCTTCGCCGGCAAGGCGGCGCCCGGTTACCACCTGGCCAAACTGATCATCCGACTGATTAATGACGTGGCCGACATCGTCAACAACGACCCGGCAGTGGATAACCAGCTGAAGCTAGTGTTTCTGCCCAATTACAATGTCTCGCTGGCGGAAGAGATCATCCCGGCCTGCGACCTGTCGGAACAGATCTCCACCGCCGGCACGGAGGCCTCCGGCACGGGCAATATGAAGTTTGCCCTGAATGGCGCGCTCACCATCGGCACGCTGGACGGCGCCAACATCGAAATCAAAGAGGAAGTGGGCGATGAAAATATTTTTATTTTCGGCATGACCGCCGACGAAGTAGTGGAGCGCAAGCGGGCGGGCTACCGGCCCCTGGATGACTATCGCAACAACGCGGAACTGGGACAGGCCCTGGACATGATTGCCACGGGCTATTTTTCACCCACTGAACCCGACCGCTTTCAGGCCGTTATCGATACCCTCACCACGCACGGCGATAACTACATGGTACTGGCCGATTATGCCGCCTATGTCGAGTGTCAGGAACGGGTCGCCGAGCTTTACCGCGATCAGGAGAGCTGGACACGCAAGACGATTCTGAATACCGCTAACATGGGCAAGTTCTCCAGCGATCGCACCATCCGCGAATATGCGCAGGAAATCTGGCAGGCGGAACCGGTCGACGTCGAGCTGTCCGACCACGCCATAGAAAAAAAGGCCGGGTAATCCCGGCCTTTTCTAAGTGGTATCGCGGTCTGTCGCGAGCCGACCTAACGCTTCATGGAGTCGAAGAACTCGTCATTGGTCTTGGTATCCTTGAGCTTGTCGAGCAGGAACTCCATTGCCGCCAATTCCTCCATGGGATGCAGTAGCTTGCGCAGGATCCACATCTTCTGCAGTTCATCCGGCTTGGTCAACTGCTCCTCGCGGCGCGTGCCGGAACGGTTGATGTTAATGGAGGGATAAATACGTTTTTCGGAGATGCGGCGATCCAGATGCAGCTCCATATTGCCGGTACCCTTGAACTCCTCATAGATCACATCATCCATGCGTGAGCCGGTCTCCACCAGCGCGGTGGCGATGATGGTCAGGCTGCCGCCCTCTTCGATATTCCGCGCGGCGCCGAAAAAGCGCTTCGGCCGGTGCAAGGCGTTGGCATCCACACCACCGGTGAGCACCTTGCCCGAGGACGGTATCACCGTGTTATAGGCGCGCGCCAGACGGGTGATGGAGTCGAGCAGAATCACCACGTCGCGCTTGTGCTCCACCAGACGTTTAGCCTTTTCGATGACCATCTCGGCCACCTGCACATGGCGGCTGGCCGGTTCATCAAAGGTACTGGAGATCACCTCGCCGCGTACCGAGCGCTGCATCTCGGTGACCTCTTCGGGGCGTTCGTCGATGAGCAAGACAATCAGATAACATTCGGGGTGGCTGGCGGCGATGGACTGGGCGATGTTCTGCATCATCATGGTCTTCCCCGCCTTGGGCGGCGAGACGATCATGGCACGCTGGCCCTTGCCGGTGGGCGCCACCAGGTCGATGACGCGGGCGGTCAGATCTTCGGTACTGCCGTTGCCCTGCTCCATCTTAAGCCGCTGGTTGGCGAACAGGGGCGTCAGATTTTCAAACAGCACCTTGTTCTTGGAATTCTCGGGCGGCTCGAAGTTGATCTTGTCCACCTTGAGCAGGGCGAAGTAACGCTCACTCTCCGGTGGGCGGATCTTGCCCGATACACTGTCGCCGGTGCGCAGGTTAAAGCGCCGTATCTGGCTGGGCGAGACATAGATGTCATCGGGTCCGGCCATGTAGGAACTGTCCGCGGACCTCAAAAAGCCAAATCCGTCCTGCAAAATCTCCAGCACGCCGTCGCCGTAAATGGCCTCGCCTTTTTTGGCATGGCTTTTCAGGATGGCGAAGATAACCTCCTGTTTGCGCATGCGCGCCATGCCGTCAAGGCCGAGTGATTGGGCTAAATCGATTAATTCGGACGCGGATTTCTTCTTAAGTTCGGTTAGATTCATGATTTGGAATAGTTTTGTCTTACGGAACGTGCTGAAAGGAGGAATGAATTTATTAAAATAAATTAAGGGGCGAGCTGCGCATTGCGGGCTCTGGGAACTCAGGGCGAGAAGCGGTTTTGTGGCCGCTTTTCTTTAATTATCTAAATGAACGTAACACCTTTACAACGCCACGTCCAGCATTTTTATCAGACGCGGCGTCGGGGTGCAAGACTTATTAGATATTGCTATCCAGGAACGCTGTCAATTGTGATTTTGACACGGCACCCACCTTGGTGGCTTCGACATTGCCGTTCTTGAACAGCATCAAGGTCGGAATGCCGCGAATACCAAATTTCGGCGGCGTGGCGGGATTCTCGTCGATGTTGAGCTTGGCGACGCGGACTTTGCCTTCATAATCGGTGGAAATTTCATCCAGAATGGGGGCGATCATTTTGCAGGGGCCGCACCAATCCGCCCAAAAATCCACCAATACCGGGCCTTCCGCATTCAGCACCTCGGCCTCGAACGTGGCATCCGTTACATAAACTATCTTGTCACTCACAATTCAATCTCCAGTATCGGGCTTAACTTCGTCCGACTTAGCTTAAATGAAATAAAAACAATTGGGAATCAAGTGTCTTATTTGGGTCAATCCTTGTAGAATTCAAGCTCAAACTGAATAATATTGCAACCCCTGGGAAATTGTCGGGCTCGAGGGGGTAGGCGCGAGGCTCGCTCCCCCGCTTCCGCAGCCAGTTCATCCCAAGCCCGACAGACGCCTAGGACGGGGAAAGAGCTAATTAAATCCATGAGTAATACCCACTTATCCGAGACCCGCTTTGCCGACCTGCCGCTGGTCGAGACACTTCAGTCCGGTATACGCGACGCCGGCTACAGCCACTGCACCCCCATCCAGGCCAAGACCATCCCGCTACTTCTGGACGGCCAAGACGTCGCCGGGCAGGCCCAGACCGGCACCGGCAAGACCGTCGCCTTCCTGGTGGCGACCATGAATCGCCTGCTGAGCCAGTCCAGCATCGAAAAACGGCGCCAAGACCAGCCGGGGGCCCTGATCCTGGCACCCACGCGCGAGCTGGCGGTACAAATCCACAAAGACGCCGTCGCACTCAACACACACACCGGTCTGAAGCTGGGTCTGGTCTACGGCGGCGCCGATTATGAACAACAGCGCAACGACTTGAGCGCGGGCGTGGACATCCTCATCGGCACACCGGGACGTATTATCGATTACTTCAAACAGAAGATTTTCAACCTGCGCGCCATTCAGGCCATGGTGCTGGACGAGGCCGATCGCATGTTCGACCTGGGGTTCATCAACGATATTCGCTTCCTGCTGCGGCGCATGCCGCATCCGGAAAAGCGCCTCAACATGCTGTTTTCTGCCACCATGTCGTTTCGCGTCACCGAACTGGCCTACGAACATATGAACAATCCCACCGTGATTGCGGTGGAAGCGGAATCCGTTACCGCCGACAAGGTCGAGCAGGCGGTTTATTACACCGCCAACAACGAGAAGATACCGCTGCTGATCGGCCTGCTGAAACAAACCGCCGCGCCGCGCAGCATCGTCTTCGTCAACACCAAGCGCCATGCCGATCTGGTGTGGCGCTACCTCGAGGGCAACCAGATCAAGGCCGGGCTGCTGTCCGGTGACATTCCGCAAAAAAAGCGCCTGCGGCTGCTGGAGGAATTCCAGCAAGGTGATCTCCCGGTGTTGGTGGCAACGGACGTGGCCGCCCGCGGCCTGCATATCCCGGCCATCAGCCACGTCTTCAATTTCGACCTGCCGCAAAACGCCGAAGACTATGTGCATCGCATCGGGCGCACCGCGCGGGCCGGCGCCACCGGCATGGCCATCAGCTTCGCCTGCGAGGACTACGCCTTCCACCTGCCGGAGATCGAGGAGTTCATCGATATGAAGATACCCTCGGAGCCCGTGGATGCGGCATTGCTGGCAGCGCCGGCACCGGCGCTTAAACCCGCCAAAACGGCCAAGCCCAAACACGCCCGGCGCAGCCAAGGCAAGGGCGGCACCAGCCCCACCGGCGGGCCGCGACGACGCCCGCGGCCCAACACATCGCGCCAGGGTTAAAGCGTGACCATGCTGTTGAATCAGATGCCGACCCGCAAGGCACTCAGCGAAGTGGCGCACGACTTCCATGGACGCGGCTGGATGGCGGGTACTGCCGGCAATTTGAGCGCGCGCTCGGCCAGTCGCCCGGACTGTTTCTGGATCACCGCCAGTGGTCTGCCTAAGGGTCAGCTCGAGCCCAGCGACCTGATCCTGGTCGACAGCGAGTCGGATGAGGTCATGCAGCGCTTCAAAGACAGCGCCAAACCGTCGGCGGAGGTCGCCATTCATCGCTGTATCTACGGGCTCTTTCCCGAGGCCCGCGCCTGCTTTCACGTCCACACCGTGGAGGCCTGCCTGGCCGCCGGGCGTGTGAGCGCGGACGCCGATTCCCTGCCCCTACCGGCACTGGAAATGTTAAAGGGCCTAGGCCTCTGGGACCAGAAACCCCAGGCCAGTCTGGCGCTGTTCGACAACCTGCTGGACGTGCCACAAATCGCAGCCCAAATCCAGCAACGTTTCCAGGCACAGCCACCGCAGATCCCGGCGCTGATGATCCGCGACCACGGCGTTACCGTGTGGGGCGCCTCCTTGCAGCAGGCCTATAACCGCATCGAGATCGTCGAATTCCTGATGAGCTATTTGGCGCGCCGACCTTAAGCCGAGCCGATCTTGGCGCAGCGCGACGCCTCGGGCACGCCGAGCTTGGCCAGGATCTTATCCATCAGACACCAATTGGTCAGGCCGCTTTGAAACAAGTTGGCCCCGACGAATACGGTAAACCAAAGCCAATAACTGGAATGGTAGAGCGGGCTGGCCTCGACGCCCAAGGCCAGGGAGAGCAGGATAAAGGTACCCGCCATGGTGCGGGTGACTCGATTGATGTTCATTACCGACCTCCGTGATCTGTATAAGTGAACTCTAATATTGTAGCGCGGCCACGGCTGTGTTACAAGAGTTTTAATTATTTGACGCGACCCGTTTCAATGAACAGCGAATTGTTAATCCGGCTGAGCGCTTTTCTCGGCGTCTTTGTCATCATTGCCTTGTGGGAGACCAGACGTCCGCGCCGGCCGCTGCAACTGGCCAAACCCAAACGCTGGCTCAACAATCTCGGTCTGGTCGCGGTGGACACCCTGCTGCTGCGTCTGCTGTTCCCCACCGCGGCAGTGGGATTGGCCGCACTGGCGCAGGAACAGGGCTGGGGTTTGCTGAACCAGATGGAACTGGCCTTTGGGGCCGCGCTTGTCATTAGCGTGGTGGCGCTGGATCTGGTGATCTATTTTCAGCATGTGCTGTTCCACTCGGTGCCGCTGTTGTGGCGCCTGCACATGGTGCATCACGCCGACATGGATTATGACGTCACCACCGGCCTGCGCTTTCATCCCGTCGAGATCCTGCTCTCCATGCTGATCAAGATGGCCACCATTCTCGTGCTCGGCCCGCCCGTGGTGGCGGTCATCGTTTTTGAGATCCTGCTCAACGCCACCTCCATGTTCAATCACGGCAACCTGCGCCTGCCGGCACGGGTGGATGCACTACTACGGATGTTAATCGTTACGCCCGACATGCATCGCGTGCATCATTCCGTCATCAAGCGCGAAACCAACAGCAACTACGGATTCAATCTTTCCCTCTGGGATCGCCTGTTCGGCACCTACCGCGCCCAGCCGCAATGGGGTCACGAAGGCATGACCATCGGTCTGAATCAGTTTCGTGACGCTAAGCTACAAAACCTGCACCGGCTGTTGTTGTTGCCCTTTGTCGGCAACGTCGGCGAATACCCGATAAATCGTGACAAACAGGAGGATGTTTGACGCTTTTTATATCCTCACGCTTTCTAAGACTATAAAAAACAATATCTTGCTATACCTTGACAGTCCATGGAGGCGCATGGCATAACATTTCGACCGAACAGTTGTGACGGGTGGGAAATTAACTCATTAAGCAACATGTTTTGGAAGTTTGACGGGGGTACTGTTGGAGGGGAACGCTTAACAGTCTCGCGTCTACGAAACAGCACCGTTGCTGTTTTTCTATCACAAATAAAATACGAGGGGAAAACTCATGAAAGTACGTTGGTTAACTATTCCTGCTGCGGCAGTAATGATGATGGGGATCGGTCAAGCAAGCGCCGATGAGCTGGAGCTGGCCAAGAAGAGCGGTTGCCTGGCTTGCCACAGTGTGGAAAAAAAGGTTGTCGGGCCGGCCTGGAAAGATGTCGCTGAAAAATACAAAGGTGACAGCGGCGCTAAAGCGGCCCTGATCGAAAAGGTCAAGAAGGGCGGCAAAGGCAACTGGACCTCCGTCACCGGCGGTGTCCCCATGCCTCCTTACTCGCCGCGCGTTGCTGACGCGGACATCGAAAAGCTGGTTGACTTTGTTCTGTCACTCTAAGCTTTAGTAATTAGTTTCCGAATTGAGCCAGCCCCTTGGGGCTGGCTTTTTTTGTCCCCCACAAACATGCGCATCCCGCTTGATTGTCGCCCCCCCTAGCCCGGTCTTCTCACCACCGTGCTTCGAGACGCTTCAAGGGTGGTGCCGCACAACCGACTTCTGCGACCGAAGCGCGCAGGCATAATCGCCACTCTGCCGAGCGCGCAAACGCCCCATCGGTCCGTTGCAGCAGGCGGAAGGTGACAAATCCGGGCGTGCCCCGACAGGCGCCTGGATCGATGCTGAGATAGTGTTAAAATCAGCGATTCCGAATCCATACCTGTGCTAACGCCAACCGAATCACTCGAGGACATGCCTTGACTTCACTTGCACACGTACCCGTCGTCATGACCCTGTCGGGCAATGATCCGACCGGCGGCGCCGGTATCCAGGCCGACATCGAGGCACTGGCCAGCATGGGTTGCCATGCCGCACCTGTGATTACCGCATTGACCATTCAGGACACCGGCACGGTCTATCGCTTCGACCCGGTGGATCCATCGGTGGTGGTCGAGCAAGCACGGGCCGTGCTGGAAGACATGCCCGTGGCCGCATTCAAGATCGGCGTAGTGGGCAGTGTGGAGAATGTGGAAAGTATTCACAGCATTCTCATCGATTATCCTCACATCCCAGTGGTGCTGGACCCGGTGCTGGCCGGGGGCGGCGGCGGCAGCCTGGCCGACGCCGAGGTTATTGACGCCCTGATCAGCATGCTGCTGCCCCAGACCACGGTGCTCACCCCCAATAGCAAAGAAGCCCGTCTGCTGGCGGCGCTGGCCGACAGTCTCGATGCCTGCGCCCAGGAACTGCTCGACATGGGCGTCGAGTTCGTGCTCATCACCGGCACCCATGAAAATACACCGACGGTGGAGAACCGCCTCTATGCCGAACACCGCCGCCTGGAAACCTTCACCTGGGAACGTCTGCCGGAGAGCTATCACGGCTCCGGCTGCACCCTGGCCGCCACCATCGCCGGGCTGCTGGCCCAAGGCTTGGAACCCTTTACCGCCATCCACGAAGCCCAGCAATACACCTGGGAAGCGCTCAAGCACGGCTACCGCATCGGCATGGGCCAATCGCTGCCCAATCGCCTGTTCTGGGCCCGCGACGATGAGACCGGCGGCTGATGCACCCGCTGGCCGGTCTTTACGCCATTACCGATACCACGCTGTTGCCCGGCGACGCGCTGTATCCAGGCGTCGCCGCGGCCATCGCCGGCGGGGCGCGCCTGATCCAATATCGCGACAAGGGCGCTGACCGGCCACGGCGTCTAGCCACGGCGACGGCACTGCTGCACCTGTGCCGGACACACAATATTCCCCTCATTATCAATGACGATGTGGTCCTCGCCAGCGAAATCGGCGCCGACGGCGTCCATCTCGGCCGTGATGACGGTGACGTCGAACAGGCGCGCGCGACGCTGGGGCCGGACGCGATTATCGGTGTCTCCTGTTACAATGAGTGGCCGCGGGCTGAGGCCGCCCGGGATGCCGGCGCGGACTATGTCGCCTTCGGCGCCTTTTTCGCCTCGGCCACCAAACCGCATGCCATGCCCGCCCACGCGACGCTACTCAAGCGCGCCAGACAGGCCCTGGGGCTGCCGGTGGCGGCCATCGGCGGCATCACCCCCGCCAACGGCGCCCCCTTGGTGGCCGCCGGGGCCGACATGTTGGCAGTGATTCAGGGCATCTTCGCCCGGCCCGACATCCGGCGCGCGGCCGGCGACTATGCCCGACTATTCGATTCATCAGAAACAACCATGAAGGACGCACTATGACCCGTTCCCACGATCTGTTCGAAGCCGCCCAGACCCATATTCCCGGCGGCGTCAATTCACCGGTACGCGCCTTTCGCGGCGTCGGCGGCGATCCCATTTTTTTCACCAAGGGTGAAGGCGCTTATCTATGGGACGCGGACGGCAACAAATACATCGACTACGTCGCCTCCTGGGGACCGATGATCCTGGGCCACGCCCACCCCAAGGTACTGGCGGCGGTGCAGGAGACCATCCAAAACGGCCTCAGCTTCGGCGCTCCGACCGAGCTGGAGACACGCATGGCCGACAAGGTCTGCCAGATCATGCCCTCGATGGAGATGATCCGCATGGTCAACTCGGGCACCGAGGCCACCATGAGCGCCATCCGCCTGGCGCGCGGCTTCACCGGCCGCGACAAGATCGTCAAGTTCGAGGGCTGTTACCACGGCCACGCCGACTCCTTATTGGTAAAGGCCGGTTCCGGTGCCCTGACCCTGGGCGTGCCTACCTCCCCCGGCGTGCCGGTGGCCCTGGCGGAACACACCATTACCTTGAGTTTCAATGACCTGGATCAGGTGCGCGAGACCTTCGCCCACCTCGGCGGCCAGATCGCCGGCATCATCGTCGAGCCGGTGGCCGGCAATATGAACTGCGTGCCGCCCAAGGCCGGCTTCCTCGAAGGACTGCGTGAAATCTGCGATGAATACGAAACGGTGCTCATCTTCGACGAGGTGATGACCGGCTTTCGCGTTGCCCTGGGCGGCGCCCAGGCGGTCTACAAGGTAACGCCTGACCTGACCTGTCTCGGCAAGGTCATCGGCGGCGGCATGCCGGTGGGCGCCTTTGGCGGCAAGCGCGAGATCATGGAACAGATCGCGCCGCTGGGCCCCATCTACCAGGCCGGCACGCTGTCCGGCAATCCGGTCGCCATGGCCGCCGGACTGGCCAATCTGGAAGAGATCGCCCAACCCGGCTTCTACGACGAGCTGGGACGCCGGACCGAGAAACTGGCCAAGGGGCTGGTGACGCGCGCCCGGGCCTTCGACATTCCCATGACCGAGAACCACGTCGGCGCCATGTTCGGGGTGTTCTTCTCCGAGGCCGACAAAGTGGAAAACTTCTACCAGGTCACCCAGTGCGACGTGGAGCGCTTCAAGCTGTTCTTCCACGGCATGCTCAACGAAGGCATTTACCTGGCGCCGTCCGCCTATGAGGCCGGCTTCGTCTCCGCCGCCCACAGCGAGCGCGACATCAAGGACACCCTGATCGCGGCGGAAAAGGTCTTTTCAACCCTGTAAGGAAATCAAGGTAATGGAATACCGCCAACTCGGCCGCAGCGACATCCAGGTCAGCGCCCTGTGTCTGGGCACCATGACCTTTGGCGAACAAAACAGCGCGCATGATGCCCACGCGCAGCTCGACCGCGCCCTGGCGGCGGGCATCAACTTCATCGACACCGCCGAGATGTATCCCGTGCCGCCCCGGGGTGAGACTCAGGGCCGTACCGAGGAATACATCGGCAGCTGGCTCAAGGCGCGCGGCAAGCGCGCGCAGATAATCCTGGCCACCAAGGTCTCCGGCCCTTCGGCCAGCTTCACCTACCTGCGCGGCGGCAAGCTGGGCTTTGACCGTCACAATATCGAGACGGCGCTCAATGACAGCCTGAAACGGCTGCAGACCGATTATGTCGATCTGTACCAACTGCACTGGCCCGAGCGCAGCACCAACTTCTTCGGCCAGCTTGGGTACCGCCACGAGCCCGAGGAACAGTTCACCCCCTTTGAGGAGGTGCTGGGCGTATTGGGCGAGCTGGTGCAGGCGGGCAAGATCCGCCACATCGGCCTGTCCAACGAGACCCCCTGGGGGGTAATGCAGTGTCTGGAGATCGCCCGGCGCGACCTGCCGCGGGTGGTGAGCGTCCAGAATCCCTATAGCCTGCTCAACCGCAGTTTTGAAGTGGGCCTGGCCGAGATCGCCCAACGCGAAGATGTGGGCCTGCTGGCCTACTCGCCGCTGGGCTTCGGCGTGCTGAGCGGCAAGTACCTGGACGACACCAAACCGGCCGGGGCGCGCCTGACCCTGTTCGACCGCTTCCAGCGTTATACCAATGCGCAGGGCACGGCCGCCACCCGCGCCTATGTGGAACTGGCCCGTGCGCACGGCCTGGCCCCGGCCCAGCTGGCGCTGGCCTTCGTCACCTCGCGCCCTTTCGTCACCAGCAACATCATCGGCGCCACCCGTCTGGACCAACTGGAGCAGAATATCGGCAGTGAATCCTTAACACTGTCTGACGAAATCCTGGAGGCCATCGACACCATCCACCGGCGTTACACCATCCCCTGCCCTTAGCCCGAAGAATCATCCACAGACGTTTGATCATGCCCGCCAAGACATTTCGACGCCCCCTGCTGCTGGCCCTGATGGCGGCGGGTCTCAATACCCCCCTGCACGCCGCGGTGAGCGTCGAGCCGAACCGCGTCGCGGTGGGCAAGGCGGCGGAACTGACACTGCGTTTCGACGCCCCCGATGCAGTCGAATCGGTCAGCCTGCAGCCGGGCAGTCCGTATGTGCTGGAACACCTCGCGCTCGACGGCCCGCATCCCGAATACCAGATCCTGCGGCGCCACAACGGCCTTTATCTGCGCGACGCCAGCAACCAGGTCATCGCGTTTTTCGCCAACCAGCGCGGCCACGCCAGCAGCGCCCGTTACGACTTTGTCGCCGCCGAGCAGGGCGGCCTGCAGATCTATAAGGAGCATGACTGGCGCCACACCACCCCGGTGGCCGGCTATGTCACCAGCACCCCGGCCCTGGATGTGGCGCTGAGCGAGGGACTGGCCTTCGTCGCCGCCGGCCAGGGCGGCCTCACGGTGCTGGACGTGCAAAATCCCGAGCAGCCTCTATGGTTGGGCAGTCATCAAAACTTGGGGTACGCAATAAAAGTGTCCGCCAACGGCCGCCGCACGGCTATTTTGAATGATACCGGGGTGGTCTATCTGCTGGACGCCGACAACCCTGCCGAACCCACCACGCTCAGCGCCTGGCGCAGCGACAGCGTCGTGCTGGATATCGCCCTGCACGGTGGGCGGCTGTTCGCCCTGAGCGCGGACGCCATTCAGGTGGTCGATATCAGTGTGGAGACGCCACAGCTCAGCAACCAGGGCCTGGACTTCGGCCAGGGGGTCAATCTGGGCGGCGAGCGACGCGTCTATATAGAGAATGGTCTGGCCTACGTGGCCGACTGGTTCTCCGGCATCCACATCTACGACCTGAGCCGGCCGCGCCAGCCCGAGCTGCTGTCCAGCGTCCCCACCCCCGGCTCGCCCAAGGGCATCGTGGTGCGCGACGGGGTGGCCTTCGTCGCTGACGACGATCATGGCCTGCAGGTCATCGACGTCAGTGATCCACTCGACCCCAAGCAGATTTCCACCCTGCTCACCCAGGGCTTGGCCTATACCCCGCGGCTGGTGGGCGACCAGTTGTATCTGGCCAGCCACCGCGGCGGCTTTCAGATCATCGACGTCAGCGACGTCAGCGCGCCGCAGCTGATCAGCGAATATGACACCGAGGGCAAGGCCTGGTCCATGGAGATCCACGGCGACATCGCCTATGTGGCCGATGACGACAGCGGTCTGCTCATGTTCGATATCAGCGATCCGAGCACACCCGAGCTGATCGGTCAGTACTTCACCGGCGCCGCCGCCGAGGAGGTGGTGGTACGCGATACCATCGCCTTCGTCGCCTTTTTCAATGACGGTGTGCACATCGTCGATGTCTCCGACCCGACCCAGCCCCAGCCTGTCAGTCGCCTGCCCCTGCCCGGCAACAGCCGCGGTCTGGACCTGGTGGACGACACCCTGTACGTCGCCGGCTGGCTGGCCGGGGTGCAGGCGGTGGACGTCAGCGATCTGCACCAGCCACGGCGGCTGGGCGGCTACGACACCCGCGGCGCCGCCTGGGGTGTGGAAGCGGTCGGCGCGTACCTCTATGTCATGGACTGGTGGGGCGGGGTCAGCGTCATCGACGTCTCCGACCCGCGCCGGCCGCAGGCGGCGGGCGGGTATCATAACCGCGGGCTCGTGCACGACATCGCCGCGCGCGGCAATTACAGCTTCGTCGCCCACGGCAGCAACGGACTGCAGGTGTTCGACATCAAGAACCCGCTCAACCCGACCTGGACCACCGGCGTCAGCTTTCCCGGCCAGGCACGCCACGTAACGCTGCACGGGGAGCGCGCCTATGTCGCCGCCGGCGATGGCGGCCTGGCCATCGTCGACATCGCCAATCCCTTCAATGTTCGCTGGCTGGGCAGTTACGCTAGCCCGGGCGAGGTGAACGCCGTGGTAGCGGACGCGCAGTACGCCTATCTCAGCGACAGTCGCGCAGGCCTGATCGCCCTCGATATCGGCGATGCCGCGACGCCGCGCAGACTGGCCAGCCTAGCCATTCAAGCCAATGATCTGTGGCTGGACGACGGCCTGCTGTATCTGGCCACCGCTCGCGGCGTGGAGGTGTTACGCCAAACGCCGGCGGGGCGATTCGAGTCGGTCACGGTCTTCGAGCTCGCCGGCGGGGCCCAGCACATCAGCGGGGACGGCCGCCTGCTCTACGTCGCCGCGGGGCACAGCATTATCACTCTGCAACGCAAACTCCCATTGGAACGGCTGGGCGACATCGAACTGGACTCGACCATCCGCGCGCTCGCCGTGGGCGAGCAGGGTCTGCTGGCCGCAACCGACACGGCGCTGATCAGCATCGACAACCGTAGCCCGGAACACGTGCGCATCGCCACGCGCTACCCGCTGCTGGCCCCTGGCCTTCAGATCACCCATCACCAAGGCGTGGCCTATCTCAGCGGTGCGGAGACCATCACCGCGCTGCGTCCCCTGCCCCTGTTGCAACAGCGGACGCGCGGCCTGGCCGAGATCCAATTTCCGCTGCCGCAAAGCCTGGCTGTCGGCAGCTATCACGTGCAGGTCCATTACCAGGACGGGACCACAGAACGGGTGCCTGACGCCGTCCGCGTCATCATGCCCGCGTTTTCCAAACCCAGCATGAGCATGGAAGCGTTCAAAAAGCTGATGCAGCAACAACAAAATAACCGTGACCTGTTCACCGCTCCACCTGCTCAATAGTCGTCATAGAGGACGTTGATATGCCTTTGCACCAAATCTGCGCCGGTTGGACGCTCTCACTCATGCTGCTCGGCGGCGTGGCCACTCCCTTTGCGGCGGCGCCGCGCGATGTCAGCCATTCCACCGATGCCGCGCTGCGGCTGGACTACCTCGGCAAACTGCTCGATTCACGCAGCGGCCAACGCCTGGCGCAACACCCTGACGGCGCCATCCGCGGTCGGATTGAGGCCATGCTGGCCCAGGCCCGGGAGGCCATCGCCGGCGGCGACAATGACACGGCCGACGCGCTCACCAAGCAGGCGCTGGAGACCCTCATGAGCGCCGTGCGCGAACTCCCCGCAGACCCCGAAGAGACTGCCCGACACAAGGCGCGTTATGAAGAACTGCGCCGCGGCCTGGAAAAATTCAATTACGCCCAGGCGGCCAATCGGGAACGCTTTGCCGCACAGGCGAAGCAGGCCTCTGAACCCGATCACAGCCAGGTTAATAAACTTCTGGCGCTGGCCGATAGGGATGCGAAGGCGGGTGATTATGAACAGGCCGTAACGCGTTTGACCGAGGCCCAGTCCATCGTTACCAGCGCCTTACGGGGCATGCTCAATCACAAACAACTGGTCATCGAGCTGGACATCGGTACGCCGGAAAAAGAATACTTTTACGAGTTGCGCCGCTATCAAGGCTATGAAGAGCTGATCCCGGTGGCCATTGAAACCAAACGACCGAACGAAATGGCGACACAGACCATGATTAAACTGGGCGAAAAGGCAAAATGGATGTCGGAGCAGGCACGCGGCAAGGCGATGCAGGGTGATTATGCCGTCGCCATTCGTATGATAATGGATGCCACCGATGTCGTTAAACAGGCACTCAGGGTGGTCGGCATCACCATGTAAGATGGACGCGGCGCGTGCTTTGGCATGATCGCCCGGCGACCGCATCAGGCCGGATGAAAATTTTTAAGAAGGGACGCATGATTCGCTTCATTGCCACTCTGCTAATCGTTTTATTGGGGATGTTTACGTCGGCCGGGGCCGCTGAAACCAGCGCCAATCTGCTCATCCTGGTTCCCAAGATCAACGCGGCCTATGACCGTGTCTTTGCCGAGATCGTCGCTGGTGTGGCGTCTCATGACGGCGTCACGCCAACCACTATGGCTCTGACCAATTCCACCGACGAGGAGGATATTCAGCGGGCCATCGATGCCGGCGAAGCCGACGCACTGATCGCTTTGGGGCATTCCAGTTATGACATCGCGCAGCAATTCGACGACCGGCTGCCCGTCATCCACGGCGGCATGATCATGACGCCCCAAGGGCAAAGCGGCATCAGCCTGGCGGGTTCCCCGGCCGAATTCTTCTCCCATCTGGGAATCATTGCGCCCACGGTAAAACGGGTGTTCACTGTGTATGGCGATCAAAACAGTGGCTGGCTCATCGACCTGGCCCAGCGCGAGGCTGACAAGCGCGATATCGAGCTGATTGCCCTGGCCGCCAAAGATGTGCGCGACGCGGTGTATCGCATGCGCGATGTCCTCAATCAGGTGCGCGGCCCATCCGACGGAATTTGGTTATTGCTCGACAAAGTGATGCCGGATCAAACCGTCTTGCCCATGGTATTAGAGGCGGCTTGGAAACAGAACGTGGTGCTATTTTCCAACAACCCGTCGCATACCAAACGCGGGGCCCTGTTCGCCCTGTACCCCGATCATCACAACATGGGTTACGCCCTGGCGGAGTTGAGTCTGCAGCGCATCCAGTCAGAGCAGCCGCTGCTGCTACCCCTGACCAACCTCAAGGTGTCGGTGAACGAGCGTACCGCGTCCCATTTGGGCTTACGCTACTCCACTGATCAACTTGAAGGTTTCGACCTCATCTATCCCTTGAGATGAGGACACTCAAGAGTATGAACAGGCAATCGGCACAATCCAAGACGAAGAGCTTTCGCGGTCAGCTGACCACGATCTTTACCTTGGGCATCCTGGCGTTGGGCCTGGCCGGTGCCGTCTCATCCGCCTGGGTGACCAAGGTCCATATCGAGGGCCAGCTGTACGAGAACGGCCTGCAGGTGACCGAATCCCTGGCCAAACAGTCGGTGTTGGCATTGATCTACGACAGCCCGGAAAACGCCGAAGAGGCCACCGTCGCCGCGATGGGCTTTCCCGCTATCGAGCAGGTCGCCATCCTCGACATCAACGGCGGGGTGTTGCTGGTTAAGGGTGATCCGTCGGTGGACTACGACCTGTCGGCACTCAGCGAAGGAGTGACCTTGGTGAACGAAACTTTGGATTACTGGTTGTTCGGGGCGCCGGTCTTCATCCAACAAGAACAAGCGGCGGATCAATCGCCCTTGCTGCTCGACACCGAACAACAGCAGGAGCTGGTCGGCCGCGTGCTGGTCAGGAAGAGCAAGGAAAAGATCGGCCAGGTCTTTACTGCGGCCATCATTAACAATCTGGCCATCGGCCTGCTGTTCGCGTTGGTGCTGCTCGCCATACTCCATCTCAGCTTTAATCGCCTGGTGACGCCCTTGGACAAGCTCGCCGCCGTCATGGGCCGCGCCAAGGAAGGCGATGTGGTCAAGGCCTACGCCAGCCTGGAGGGTCCGCGGGAGGTCACTGAAATCGCCCAGGCCTACAACACCATGATTGAGGCGCTGGCCCGGCACCAGGCGCAGTTGAAGCGCCACAACGAACTGCTGGAATACGAAGTCGAGGAGCGTACCCGCGATCTGGTCTACGCCCGTGACATGGCGATCCGCGCCAACCGCAACAAATCCCACTTCCTTTCCAACGTCAGTCACGAATTGCGTACACCGCTGCAGTCCATCCTCGGTTACAGCGACCTGATTCTGGAAACCCTGCCAGCCGAGCTGGCCGAGATTCACCGAGATATCGACACCATTGTACTAAATGCGGAAAGTTTGCTGCACATGATCAATTCAATACTGGATATGTCGAAAATCGAGGCCGGGCGCATCGAACTCACTAAACAAGAGACTAATCTCGACGAACTGGTCGATGGCGTGATTGAGACTATCAAGCCTCTCATCACGCCCAACCAGAACACGCTCAAGCTGGAGCGACGGCTGATCAAGACGGTGGTCTACGTGGACGGCGACAAGCTGCGCCAAGTATTACTCAACCTGCTGGGCAACGCCGCCAAATTCACCGATAACGGCACCATACTTTTCAGCATGACGCAGAACGACAAGCTGCTCGAGTTTAAAGTGGAGGACAATGGCATCGGCATGAACCAAGACCAGCTCGACCACATCTTTGAGCCGTTTTACCAGATTGACGGAGGCCATACGCGGCGCTATCAGGGTACCGGCCTGGGACTGGCCATTACCCATCAATTTTGTCATTTAATGAACGGGAACATCAAGGTACGCAGTGAGCCAAACCGGGGAACTCGATTTTATGTGCAGATTCCCTACGATTAAAGGTTCTAAAACGGAAGCCGATCTTGTAGTCACTACAAATTCCTTCGATTCGGCGGAAACGCACCATGGTGGTCCGGCAGGATAATAACTCTAAAGGAAGAGAAAGGGAGATTCGAAGATGAATCAACATATACTGATCGTAACGCTCGATCGGGAGCAGGGAAGCGCAATCAAACAGGTATTGAAGGGCGCCGGATTCAGCAATCTGGCGATCGCGCATAGCAGTCAGGCGGCCATAAACCTGCTTACTGATCATCCTGTTGACGCCATCGTCAGCGCCGTCGATCTCGAACCCGTGGATGGCTGGCGCTTCGCCCGGATCATACGCTCCGGCGCCCTTGCGGTGAAACTCCACGTCCCCATCGTCATGATCTCCGACGGTTTCAGCGAACGCATCGCCCAAGCGACCTCCAAGGCGTTCCAGGTGAATCGTTTTATTCCCTTTGAGAAATTTCACACCCTGCCGTCTATTCTCAGTGACTTGTTGCGCCAGGAAAAGCCCGGCGTGCCAAAATCAAGCCTACTGGTGGTGGAGGATTACCTCGACACGGTGGAGTTGGTTAAGCGTGTGCTCGGCAGCCGTTTCGATATCGACGTCGCGACTACCGGCAAGCAGGGTTTGCGGGCCTGGACGGAGAAACGACACGACCTGGTGCTACTCGATGTGATGCTGCCCGAGATGGCCGGTAACGATGTGTTGAAGGAAATCCTCAAGGAATCACCGCGCCAATCGGTAGTGATGATGACCGCACAGTCCACCCCCGAGCGCGCCGCCGAACTGATCATCGACGGGGCCGTGGATTACATCTCCAAGCCGTTTCGCGCCGACCAGCTTCGACAAGTATGTGAAATCGCCGTGCAGCGCGAAGACTTCATCGTCAGCAACGAGGAGTTTTCCTCCCACGAGGAGGCGCTTTACCAGGAAAAGGAGCTGGCGCAAATTACCCTGCAGTCCATCGCCGACGGCGTTATCCGCACCAATGCCAAGGGTGAAATCGAATTCATGAATCCGGTGGCGGAACACGTCACCGGCTGGAGTTTTGAGCACGCCCGCAACAAACCATTTCGCGACATATTGCGCTGCTTCAACGACAGCAATCAGGCCGCCACCAATCCCGTTGAGATCACCTTAAATAACCAGTCGACGCTGTATGGCACACAGGATGTCACCTTCATGGATCGCGATGGCGCCAAGTTGAAGCTCGACCATGTCACCTCGCCGATCAAGAACCGACATGAGGAAATCATCGGCACGGTTATGGTGTTTCGAGACATCACCGAGGAACATGAATTAGCCCGCCAACTCGACTACCAGGCGAAGCACGACGCGCTAACCGGACTCACTAACCGCGCCGCCTTCGAGGACTATCTGGAAACGGTGATCGAGAAGTTGCCCCAGAGCGATGAAGTGCATGCGCTTTGTTATATCGACCTCGACCAATTCAAAGTGGTGAACGATACCTGCGGTCATATCGCCGGCGACCAACTGTTGCAACGTATTTCATCGATCATTCTAAACAAAATCCGCAAAGACAGCGATGTGCTGGCACGCTTCGGCGGCGATGAGTTTGTGCTCATGCTGTCGGACTGCCCTATCGAGCGCGCCACGCGCGTTGCTGAAGATATCTGCCAAGAGATCCAGGAATACCGATTCGTTTATGACTACAAGACCTTTGCCATAGGCGCCAGTATCGGGGTTGTGTCACTGACCTCGGAAATCGCCAATACCAACGACGCCTTGCGCATGGCCGATAACGCCTGTTACGTCGCCAAAGAAAAAGGCCGCAACCGTGTCCATTTGTACCACATCGATGACCAGGAGCTGGTGCGCCGTAGCGGCGAGATGCACGTGGTATCGAAAATCAACCACGCTCTGGAGAACGAAGGGTTTTCACTGTTCTTTCAGGAGATAATGGCGCTCAAAGGCGATAGAGAAAAGCACAAGCACATAGAAATCCTGATCAGGATGAAAGATGAGGGAAATGACTGGATTACTCCCGGGTTTTTTCTGCCCGCCGCTGAACGCTACAGCGTGGCGCCCAAAATCGATAAGTGGGTGATAAGCTCGGTCATGAAGTGGCTGTCGGAAAACCGGCGCTGCTTGGACGCGCTTGAAATGTGTTCAATAAACTTATCAGGACTGTCGTTCTGTAATGAAGGGTTTTCTGAATTCGTTAAAAATGAAATTCAGGCGCGTAACATACCGGCTGAGAAGATCTGTTTCGAGATCACCGAAACCGCCGCTATTCGCAACATGCATGATGCCTCCGACTTTATAAACACCATGCGTGGGTTCGGTTGCAGCTTCGCACTCGATGATTTCGGCAGCGGCATGTCGTCCTACGCCTATCTCAAGGCATTGCCTGTCGACTATCTCAAGGTCGACGGCATGTTCGTCAAGGATATTATGATCGACCCCATCGACAAGGCCATGGTCAAATCGATTAACGAGATCGGGCACGTATTCGGCCTTAAGACCATCGCCGAATTCGTCGAGACCGACGACATCATTGATGAGCTGTGCATGCTGGGTGTGGATTACGCTCAAGGGTATGCGATCAGCAAGCCTGCGCCCATAAGCGCTCTGGCATCCAGTTGCACTTGATCGGTCTGCTACGAGGTGGCGTCGACATTGTCGGACGCGCGTCTTGAAGTCGTGGTCCCACGCCGCTTACGCCGTCGATCAAGGGCGCTAACTCTAACACCCATCGGCGGGGGCTCCTCGGGATCAATATAGACATCGAGCACTGTCGGGACGCTGGTGGATAATACCCGCCCAAAATCAAACTGATCAAGTTCCTGTCGATTGCGAATAGTGAACCCTTCCGCACCCATGGCGCGCGCCACGGCGGCGAAATCGACTCTCGGTAATTGATAACCGATAGGCTCGGCGCCAGTTAGCCGCTGCCCATGCTTAACCATGCCAAAAGCTTCGTCATTTAGTACAACAAACACAACGGACAGACGCTCAGCAACTGCCACTGTAATCTCCTGTCCGCTCATCAACATGGAACCGTCCCCTGTTATCGCCACCACAGGGCCATTAGTAGTTGCAGAGGCGACACCAATAGCATTACCAATCGCCCAAGTCATAGCGCCGAAAGCGATACCAATTCGGAAACTACCGCTACTTCTTAAATGGAGATAATGGATGGCCCAGCTCCATGCATTACCGGTGTCAATGACAACTCGCGCATTTTGCGGCAATGATTTGCCAAGCTGTTGCATCAGCAGCTGTGGCTTTACGGCAGCTTGATCCCAAGGTAACGACAAGGTGTCCGGTGTAAGCTTGTTTTCGTGATAACGTTTCATTGGGAAACTTAACCCACCGTGTGTAGCAAAAGTCAGTGGAGGGCTCTTTTCACGACATACTTCGGCGCTTATCGCCACCTTAATATCATCAGTTAGTTTTTTAAAAATCATCGCCACATCGCCATAGACATGCAGCCGCGCCATCGGTGACTGAGAAAAATTGTCCTCCACGGAGTCGATATGTACCAGCTTGTAGTTTAGCAATGCTAATTTGTCCCAAGTGGATGTTGACAACTCGTCCAACCTACTGCCGACCGCAACCAATACGTCCATTTCCGGATCCAACAGAGTTTGGCGTGCGCTGTCATGACCGGCGAAACCGAAAACACCACGGTATAACGGGTGATAGGCGTTCATCCAACTTTTTCCGGAAGGCGTTGTCACGACCGCTGAATTCACGATTTCCGCAAACTCGGCAATAGGATTTATTGCTCCCCCGCCGCAACCACCGCCGGCCAAAACTACGATTTTTTTTGCCTTCTCGACGATCTCTACTAGTTTTTCATAACTTGTATCATCGATAACGGCTCTGGGTTGAATCAGCCGTTCAATTTCATAGCTCGGCTGGTGATGTGCACATTCACATTCAAGAATATCCTTGGGAATACTTATATGGACCGGGCCCTGTGGCGCCTGAAAGGCTTTCGATATCGCTTTTATCAGTTTCCCCTCGAGCTGGGCCGGATGAGAGACGAGGGTATTGAATCGAGTCAAATGGGAAAACATGCCGACAATATCCACACCCGCATCGGAGGAGTCTTGTAAGGGCATGCGGCCAAAATCGCGCAACGCCGTTTGTGGCGTAATTACCAAAATTGGATTTCGTTCCACGTAGGCAGAGGCGACGCCGGTAGCGAGATTTGTGGCGCCGGGACCCGTGGTTGAACAGCATACTCCCAGACTGCCTGTTTCTCTGGCATAGCCGGCGGCCATAAAGGCTGCACCGGACTCATGCCTGGTGATAACGAGCTTGATACCGTCGGGATGATAGCGGGAATGACGAGCAAGTGCATCGAATAGGGGCTCAATGGCGGCCCCAGGCACACCGAATATCCGCCTTATACCAAGCGTATAAAGATAATTGATAATCAGATCTGCGTAAGTGTGCATTGCTGTGACATCGCCACCACTAATATTCGATTGATCTGTAGGGTTATCAGCTACCATAGCCGCGCCTGCAGCCAGACCAAAGCGCGTAGCCATCGTTATCACTTCACAATAGCAAAAGAGGTTTTATTAAGCCAATATGGATTGATGAGTAAATGGGTGGGCGGTTGCCTGAACACATACAAAAAACATATAAAAAGCGGCTCCTAGGCGACGAACCATCGATGCAATGCATCCTACGAACAACGAATTCGACCGTAAAGCTAAATTGAATCCACTCCACCATCAACATGCCACACTGCACCTGTTACATACTTGGCTTCAAGCTGGGCAAGGATGACATGAGCAACTTCTTCAGGCGTTCCGAAACGCCCTAACGGTATTGTTGCCTTTTGATGCGCACGAACAGCTTCAATTTGTTCCTCTGATAACCCTAGCTTGGATATAAGGGGAGTATCGATAGCCCCTGGAGAAACACAGTTCATACGTATCCCTTGAGGCGCGAGCTCTACGGCTAGACTTCTGGAAAATCCGTCCATTGCACCTTTTGTAGCAGCATAAAGTGATGCATTCGGCAGCCCGTTATTAGTGACAGCCGAAGAAATATTGGTTATTGCACCAGATCGTTGAGCGAGTGCGGGCACGAGGAACTGGATTAACATAAGCGGGCCACGTATATTTGTACTGAAAAAAACGTCATAGTCCTCGTCCGTATGTGCGGTAATAGGCATAAATTTCGCTACCGCTGCATTATTGACTAGCGCATTTAATCCAGTGCTAGCAAAGGCATCAGCCAAACGCAGTAGGTCATCTGTCTTCTGCATGTCAGCTACGATACCAGTAACACCTAAGGCTTCTTCTGCTACAGCAACAGCCTCACGATTTCGTCCGCTTATCGTGACATCATATCCGCGTGCCTTTGCTAATGCCGCGGTTGCATACCCAATTCCTGAATTCCCACCGGTGATCAATATATTTTGCATGAAAACACTCCTATATCTAAGCTGTTTGTTCGGGTACTGATCTATGTTCCTTGCCTTCGTAATTTATATCATCGCACTTTAAAGGAAGGAATGATCCGGGCGTTCTTGCATTAGCATCTAGATAGCATGCAGTTACGCCACTCGCCACTAATGTCGAACAACTTATATACACTTGTTCTGCAGTAAATCCGATATCTGATAGGAATGCGGATACATACCCGTTTATATTCATACTTTCGCTAAAATGATCATTTAGATACTCCTCAACCTTGTACGCTAGTGCGAGATGTTCACCTATTTCAAAACCCAACTCCTCCGTAACCTTCTCCATCGCACCGACTCGCTCATCGCCCTTGGCAATAGGTCGGGCGTATCCGGTAATCACCGGCGTTGCACCGACCCGCTGACTTGCTGCTTTTACGAGTTCTTCAACCGACACTCCTGACTTATATTCTTTGAGCGCGTTCTGGATGAAGTTTACACCGTCAATCAAAGTATGCGATCCATAGGCCCGTGACTCCATTGCCATATTTCCACTGCTGGTTGCGGCCACAGCAGATACCTTCATTTCAGCACCCAAGGCACCAATGTGATTACACCAAATCCTAGGGTCGGGCCAACTCAGGCATATGTGAAACGCTTCCATCCAATCAGCAAGGCGCCTATCAGGCAATTTCCCGAGCGAGTTAAGCATCATTACCTGCATATACGAAACATTCCCGACCAGATCATCCATCATAGAATAGCCATGATTTAACACGGCTTTACCAATCTTCCACCCTCCTTTCCGGCTGAAAATCTTGTTTCGGCGCTGATCCCAAAAAGATGTGTCGTTAATCGCTTTCAATGATGTAGTCCTCATCGGAAATAAAAGGCATCGCCGTCAGTGGCTTGTTGGCCAACTCGGCGCCGTGGGCTAAAAGCCCGGGGGCGCTGATGATTTGATATACACCCGCGGCGGCACGGGGAGGAAACCCCAGATCAGTCAGTGCGGCCGCCACCACACCTGTTGCCAACCAGCCCATTCCGTGCTCTGCCAAACCAGCAGCAAACTGCTGCCCCCAGTGCAAAGCAGCGCTGGCGGCGGGCATCTGCGCCAGGTGGTCGGCAATGCTTGCACTGATCAGATCTATGCCGTTGTAATAACTACCGAAGCCAGGGGCGATATGCCAATCGCCTTCGTCCGGACGATCAGGATTGGCCATTAATAGCTGCAATACATCTTCAACCGGCTTACGCTGGTTCTTACGCAGAAATCGCATCGCCTCTTCGAGAGTCCCCGCCGCATTATGTGTGCCGCTCAAAGTCGTCAGAGCAATGGGCAATATCAAGGCGGGATCGGTCTTGCCGACGCCTGCGTTCATGGCGGCTCGGGTAGCCGGATGGCGCGGGCCGGGATTGATAAAAGCGACCATCAACGCGTCCAGCAGCTGAGCCTCTGCGGTCGTCGGGAGTTCGCCACGGAATAGTAAATACAGCATATCAGCGAAGCTGCGCTTCTGAACAAGCTCTAGGAGATCATACCCATGGCAGCGACACTGTGCCGCAATATAGGGGTTTTCGGCCGATGGCAGTTCTTGCCATATCCGCGTAGCGGTGCGCTCGGCGTAAATATCATCGCGCCGCTGCACCTGCGCTGAAGGCTTATCTGATTTAATCATTCTCTCAATCGATGCTCCGCTTCTAGGAAAACACTCCGCCCGGGCAACGGGTAATCGCCGGGAATGATGCCATTGCTTGGCTCGCGATTATCCGCATCAAAAGCATTTTTTATACTCACACCGAACGCCCAGTAGTTACTTAAAGGCTGATAACGTACGGCCAGATCAACCGTCGAGTTATCCGCGATAGGAGGACGTGGATCACCCTTGGCCCGACTTCTATCCATTACCCAATTGGCCTGCCCATACAATACCCATGGAAGAGACGGCTGCCAAGCCGCTGCCAAAAACAATTGCCGTCTCGGCGCGTTGGGGATCACTGTATCGTCTTGTGCATCTTCAGAAAACTGGAGCGCAAAATTACTCTTCAATTGCAATGCGTCGGTTGCATACCATTTCGCCTCCATCTCCAGGCCATGGCCATTCTGCGCATGAGTGTTCTGCGCTGTCCCGTTGACGAATTCAATCAGCTCGTCGGCATGGTATGTGAAAAGCGTCAGGATCGCGATCCGCCGGGGACCCGGCCGATAATCGAAGACCAACTCAATCATATCGATGGTCTCGGGCTCCAAGTCAGGATTTCCTGCCACCACTGGGTTATTTTCGAAATAAAGTTCGGTCAGGCTGGGCGCGCGAAACGCTCGACCGTAAAGCAACTTGGTTGTCAGGAAATAATCGCGTTTCCAAACCAAGGCAAGACGAGGATTGATGGTTTCACCGAAGTCGGAATAATTGTCATACCGGACACCCGCGGTCATCTCCCAGTCAGCGGCGAATCGCCATTCATCCTGTAATGAAAGATAACGCACGGTTCGGGAACGCTGTTTCACAAATATGTACGGCGTACCGGTGACATCGGTCAATGTGCCGTCGATTGAGCTTTCGCTGCCGTTTATAACGCCCGGCCCGAAATTTTTCGTTTCAGTGGCTGTAAACGAATCTTGATCCATGCCGATAGCGCTTCGAAGACGATGGCCATGCCATCCCTCATACAGCCCAGCGACCTCCAGCCGGATTTCAGTTTGTTCGCCGCCCGGATTGCCCAGCACGCCGTCGGTAAAACGAACGGTACCGACAGGTACACAGCCAGGATAAATGCACAAATTTCCATCTGCCGCGACCTGCACCTCGGTCCCTGGAGGGAGTATCCGATAGCGAACCTCTTGATCGAAAACGCGGTAGGACACGCTCGAATTCAATCGCCAATCCTCAAACGATTCGTCATCTTTATAGCCTATCGCTAACGTGTAGTGATCATTTTCCTGTTCTCCGGCCGGATCCAGTGCTTGGAACGCACCCGGGCCGACTCCACCATCCTGGAGATTCCAGGCGTTAAGCCAAAAAGACCATTTCTTTTTCTCGAGGTTAATTGAGCTGTTCAATAGTTTATAACGGCTATCTAATGGGCCCGGCGCGAGACTGGCATTCGTGCCAAAACGCGCGTCCAGATCAGTTTGAAAATCGCTCTCGATAATCCTGCTTCGATCTCCGTCGCTGCTGATATATTCCAGGCTCAGACCGATATCCCAGCCGCCTAGCTCGCCGCCGTACTGAATCCACCCATCTCTGGCTCCGAAGGAGCCAAAACGAACACCGACTATATGGCCGTCGATATCCAGCCTTTCCTTGGTGATAATATTAATCACGCCGGCGAATGCATCCGCTCCGTATACTGCCGAGCCCGGTCCGCGGATTACTTCAATCAAGGCGATATTTTCCACCGGCAACCGGAACAAGGGGGGTCTGGAACCAGTGATGAGCTGGTTAAATGAAATACCATTCACCAGCAACAATACCTGTGAATTCCAATCGGTGTGGATTCCGCGAATGGAATAGATGCTGCTGTTGCGAGCGAATGAAAGCGAAACATGCAGACCGGGGACGGTTTCCAGCACCTCTGCCAGGGTGCGGGCGCCGCTGGCCTTGATCTCATCGGCGCGGATCACGGTTGCCACGGAGGGCGCCAGATGAATAGCTTTATAGGTGCCGGTGGAGATGCTGACGATCTCTTCCGAGGGATAGTAGAGGTTCAGCTCACTCTCATGGGTGGCGAAGGTCAATGCATAGGAAGGCGAACAGAACATCCCCAGCAGCGTAGCCAATGCTGGAAAACGGCGTCGCATGGTGCTATTACTACCCCCTTGTTATATCGAGAACCCATAAATTACACGCATATATTTCATGTTCTGAGCCCTGCTTAAGGCAAAGCCTCTTGATGGATACGAGCCCACGAACTAACGTATATGAAATACCACTTCCAAAAAAACACTGCGCCCTTCAAGGGGATAATCACCGGGAATGGTCCCGTCGCTGGGCTCACGGGCATCCTCATCGAATACATTCTTGGCGCTGAGGCCAAACTGCCAGTGGCGGTTATCCGGTTGATGTCTGAGAAACAGATCCACCGTAGTATAGTCGTCAATTGCAGGGCGAGGGTCTGTACTCGCACGCGTGCGGTCGGCTACCCAATTTGCCTGGCCATACAGTGACCATCTTTCGATCATGCGCCAATCGGCTGCGACAAACAGTTGCCGCCGCGGGGCATTGGGAACCACGGCGCCGCTATTGGCGTCCTCGGAGTACTGCAGGGCGAAATTTCCTTTTATCTGCAATTCATTGCTGGCATGCCATTCGGCTTCGAATTCAAGCCCGTGGCCTTTCTGGTTGTGGCTGTTCTGTGCTGTGCCATTCACAAATTCAATCAAGTCGTCCGCCTCGTACGCATATAAACCGAATATGGTTTCCACATCGAAAGACGGGCGATAGTCGACGACCAACTCAATCATATCGATGGTCTCGGGTTCTAAATCGGGATTACCAATTGTTACCGGATTATTTTCAAAATATAGTTCCGTTAAGCTCGGTGCTCGAAAAGCGCGCCCGTAAAGAAGCTTAGTTGTAAGATTATAGTCAGTCGCCCATACCAAAGCCAAACGGGGATTGGTGGTTTGACCAAAATCAGAGTAATCATCGTGGCGAATTCCTGCGGTTAGTTCCCAGTCACGTCCGACCCGCCATTCATCTTGCAACGACAAGTAGCGCACAGTACGCGACGCGTTTTGAACAAAAACATAAGGAGTATCGGTAACGTCTGATAGCCCCCCATCGATCGGGCTCACGGAACCATCAATAACACCTGGACCGAAGTTCTTTGTCTCTACAGGCTCGAACTCATCATGGTCGGCGCCAACCGCAAGTCGTAAGCGATGGTCCTGCCAACCTTCAAAAATTCCGGCCACTTCGAAACGCGTTTCGGTTTGTTGGCCACCCGGGTTACCCCAGACCCCGTCTGTAAAAGTCACTAGACATGGAGGTGAACTGCAACTGGGCGGTGTGAACAAATTTCCGTCTGCACCAATCGGCACAACAGCTCCCGGCGGTAGAATTCGGTACGTAGATTGTTGATCAAGAACACGATATGAAAGGCGCGTCTCCAGTAGCCAGCTTTCAGTCAGATCGTCGTCCGTATAGTCCAATACCAGTGTGTACTGGTCGTTCTCTTGTTCGCCCGCCGGGTCGATCGCCTGAGCCACACCAGGTCCGACACCAGCATCGTTTAGAACCCAACTATTGAACCAAATCGACCATTTTTCCCGTGTTAACGTGACGGACGTATTCAATAAGTCGTATCGTGTTTCTAATGGTCCAGGCGCGAGACTAACGTCGGTACCGAATTGAGTGTCTAGCGTGGTCTGGAAATCCGAGGTGACGATACGGTCGTGGTCACCGTCGCTGGTGCTATACTCGAAGCTTCCGGCAACTGCCCAACCATTGAATTCGCCGCCATACTGCAACCAAGTCTCTTGCGTATCAAAGGAGCCTGTGCGTGCACCTGCGACCAGTCCATCGATATCGGCGCTGTCTTTGGAAATTATATTGATGACGCCTGCAAATGCATCGGCACCAAACACCGCTGAACCCGGACCCCGAATTACCTCTACACGGGCAATATTTTCTACCGGCAGACGAAACAATGGTGGTCGTGAGCCTGTGATGAGATCATTAAAAGGCAAGCCGTTGACAAGTAGAAGCACTTGCGGATTCCAATCTGTATGGATACCGCGAATGGAAAAAATACTGCTATTGCGAATCGACGACTTAGACACATGTACGCCCGGAACCGTTTCCAGGACCTCATCTAGAGTACGCGCCCCCATCGCATTGATTTCTTTCGCAGTAATAACGCTGGCCACCGAAGGTGCCAAGTGGATAGGTTTGCTGGTCCCGGTCGCGATGCTAATCATTTCTTCGTCTTCATAAAGCAGCATAAGGTCTTCTTCGACCGCGGCTAGCTGCTGCGCGTGTACAGAAGGCACCAACAACAACGAAGCCACGGTAGCAATTGCAGTAACTTTGATATTAGGCATTCACGTCCTCGTCGTCACTAGTGGATGACCCCCACTAATGGTTCCGCGCCTCAGAGTAGCAGCACATTGGCTTACGCAAGAATCTACTAGTCTCATTCATCACGCTCTATTCTGCTGCCTTTTTAGTGTGTTAACCCGGGCTCCCATGGGTGGTAAGGCTTCCGGATCTATATGTATATCCAGCAATGCCGGGCGCCCGGTTTGGCATAATTTCTTGATATCGATGCGCTGCAAATCGTGTAGGGTGCGCACTGTATAGCCCTGCGCGCCCACGCTTCTAGCCATCATGGCGAAATCAACCGGGGGTAAGTCGTAGCCGATCGCCTCGGCGCCGCTTAGGCGCTGGCCATGTTTGATCATACCTAGTGCCTGGTCGTTAAATATGACGAAAATCACCGCTAGCTGATGTGTGACGGCGACACTTAACTCCTGGCCGCTCATCAGATAACTGCCGTCACCGGTGATACAGACCACGGGATGTTTGGCATTGCCCAATGCCGTGCCAACTGCTGCGCCAACGGCCCATCCCATAGCGCCAAAGGTGAAGCTGCTGCGCTGTACACCGACGTTATCCAGAAACAGGTAATGGGTAGCCCAAGAAAACGCATTACCGGTATCGATGACAAAACGAGTATCTCTGGGAAAGCGTTGAGCTAGCTCACTCATTAGGCGTTGCGGCTTGAGCGGTGAGCTTGTATCAGCAACGGTTTCCGGTTCATAGACTTCTACCTGGCCCGGTAAATAGTCGGTGCTTGTCTGCTTGAATTCCTGGCGCGCCATCGGGCAAATGGCATTTTTACGGTCGGTAGTATTTAAGATGTGATCTTTATGTAGGCTGGCGAAGATAGTCCTGACATCCCCTGACAAGTGCAGGCACGCCATAGGCGTACGAGCAAAATCTTCTGGCGAAGCCGAAACATGCACGAGTTTACTACTCATGAGTTGTTTGTCCCAACCACTGGTGGACAATTCCCCCATAGCTGTGCCCACTGCCAAAATCAGATCGACATCTTCGGTGGCAAGCGTTTCATATGCGCTGGGGTGACCAGCAAAACCGAATACACCGCGATAAAGCGGGTGATAGCCATTGACCCAGCCTTTGCCTGATGGAGTGGTAACAATTGGCGTATTGGTCAATTCTGCATAGGATGTAATGATGTCTATGGCATGGCGACATCCTCCACCTAAAAACAGCACCTGTTTTTTTGACTGCCCTATTGCGCTGACCAAAGCCTGATAGGCTTCGTCATCCATGGAGCGCGGTTGGCGAAACAAATGAGCCACTTGGTAACCACAGGTATCGCCTTTGACCGGTGCATTTAGGATATCCATCGGAATACTGAGATGGACAGGTCCACGTGGCCGGCGAAAGGCATTGAGTAGGGCGGTATATAGCTTTCCTTCAAGCTGATCGGGGTGAGACACCAGGGCGTTGTATTGGGTGCAATGTTCAAACATGCCGACAATATCGATGGCATCGCTGGACGACTCTTGGAACCCGCCTTTACCGAAAAACGGCAGCGCCGTCTGAGGTGTGATGACCAACATGGGAGTACGGTCGGCGTAGGCCGAAGCGACCCCGGTAATCAGATTGGTCGCACCGGGCCCGGTGGTGGCACAACAAACGCCGAGTCTACCTGTTTCACGTGCATAGCCGTCGGCCATGAAGGCGGCCCCGGCTTCGTGACGGGCGATGATCGGTTTGATATGGGGTTTGATGTCTCTTTGACGCATGGGCACCAGACTGTTAACCGCCAACTGTCGTGTGGCATCCTCCGCCGGCCGGCGCAAATGCCGCGCCAAGGCGTTATACAGCGGTTCGATACCGCCGCCGGGGATGCCGAAAATGTATTCAACGTCGATCTGAACCAGATAGCTGACGATCAAATCGGCGTACGTGAACGGCTGCGCCGCCACGGACGCAGGCGCAGGCGTGTCTATTACCTGTGTAACAGAATCCATTGGAATCTCTCGCTTTTTACAATCCACCCTGGACTCATATCGGGCGATTCACATTAAGGTTTAATAATTTCATAACGTTTCATCAGCGGTGACTAATAGTGTCAACCAGATCGGGTAGCTGGATGCGCTTGGGTGGTTGGATGAAACGCTTGGGGAATTTAATGACCGGAGGGAAAAGTACGGTCGGTGGCGATGACCTGAGGATTTAGGCCTGCCCGCTGCGGCTGGAAACATCGTCTTGATCAAATTCACCGGTCCATCCTTGTTTCGGTGTGCTACTAATCAATTTGCCGGTGCCGGCGCGGCGGCACGTCTTTCATTTATACCAAATATAGCCCTGTAGTGCTTGTTACAATTTTTGTAATCATTCTCAAACGAAGCCCAAACGGTGGCTCTACAAAAGAAAAAACCCGGCTCACCGTATGGGTGAACCGGGTCTCTGCAACGCGTTGCGGGTAAGGGGCTCAGTCTTTGTGATAAGACACGACGCGCTCCACCTCATTCTTGGAGCCGAGAATAACGGGGACGCGCTGATGGATGTCGTTGGGCTTCATTTCCATAATGCGTTCGCGCCCGGTGCTGGAGGCCCCGCCGGCCTGTTCCACGATCATGGACATGGGATTGGCCTCGTACATGAGCCGCAGCTTGCCGGCCTTGCTCGGGTCCTTGGTATCTTTCGGGTACATGAAAATACCGCCGCGCGTCAGGATACGATGCACCTCGGCCACCATAGAGGCCACCCAACGCATGTTGAACTCTTCGCCGCGCGCTCCTTCCTTGCCTGCCAGGCATTCATCCACATAGCGCTGCACCGGTTCTTCCCAGAAACGCTGGTTGGAGGTGTTGATGGCGAACTCGCGTGTATCGGCGGGAACCGTCATATTCGGATTAGTGAGAATGAACTCGCCGATGTCGCGATCCAGGGTAAAGCCGTTGACGCCGTTGCCGGTGGTCAGCACCAGCAGGGTGGACGGGCCATACAGGGCATAGCCGGCGCAGACTTGTTCCGTGCCGGGCTGTAGAAAGTCTTCCTTGGTCGGCTCGGTGACGCCGTCCGGACAACGCAGGATGGAGAAGATGGTGCCCACCGAGATATTGACGTCGATGTTGGACGAGCCATCCAGCGGATCGAACAGCAGCAGGTATTTACCCTTGGGATAACGGGCCGGAATGGGATAGATGTCGTCCTCTTCCTCGGAGGCCATGGCGGCCAGATGGCCGGCCCACTCGTTGGACTTGATCACCACGTCGTTGGCGATAATATCCATCTTCTTCTGGGTTTCGCCCTGGACGTTTTCACTCTCGGCCGTGCCCAACACGCCGATCAGCGCGCCCTTGTTGACCCCGTTGGAAATGACCTTGCAGGCGGTGACGATATCGTTGAGCAGGGAGGTAAAGTCGCCTGTTGCCCCCGGCAGACGACGCTGTTCTTCGATAATGAACTGAGTGACCGTGACTCCGTTATACATGACCGTATTCCTTATATATTGTATGAAACCGTGATTTGATACGCGTAATAGCGCGCTATTATCCTGCTTTCAGGCACCAAAATAAAGCCGCAATCCCATCGGCTGCCGCCGCAGGAGTATAATGCCGCGCACCCGAACCAGGCGGATTGAGCCCCGATGACCCCTGCGCAACCAAGATTAGGCCAACACGAAGCGCACCGCCGGCGCGCCGGACAGCTCTGGGCGTTCAGCAAGGAGGTCGACACAAAGTACTCGCCGCGGCACCGGTTCGGCCCCGGCGATGCCGTTCAAGTCGCTGATTACCGGGGAAAGTTCACCGCGCATGCCTACATCAATCGGCGTTCCCGCTACTGCCGCGTCACACTCAGCTGAGTCTGTTGATATACTAGCCGCCTATGCTGACTTACCCCGATATTGATCCGGTCGCCCTCTCCCTCGGTCCCCTGAAAATCCACTGGTACGGCATTATGTATCTGGTCGGCTTTGCCGCCGCCTGGTGGCTAGGCCATGTGCGTGCCCGTCAGGCGCATACCCCCTTCAAACCGGAACAGGTCGCCGACCTGATCTTTTACGGCGCGCTGGGCGCGGTGATCGGCGGAAGACTGGGTTATATCCTGTTTTACGATTTCGCCAATTACGCGCAACACCCGCTCAACATACTCAAGGTGTGGCAGGGCGGCATGTCGTTTCACGGCGGGCTGATCGGCGTGCTGGTGGCCATGTGGCTGTACAGCCGCAAGCTCAAACTGGCGTTTTTTCAGGTCACGGACTTTCTCGCGCCGCTGGTGCCGGTGGGCCTGGGGGCCGGGCGTATCGGCAATTTCATCAACGGCGAGTTGTGGGGCAAGACCACCGACCTGCCCTGGGGCATGGTGTTTCCCCATGCCGGTCCGTTGCCGCGCCACCCCTCGCAACTCTACGAGGCCCTGCTGGAAGGGGTGGCGCTGTTCGTGATCCTGTGGTTGTATTCGGCCAAACCCCGCCCCACCGCCGCGGTGTCAGGGTTGTTCCTGATTTGCTACGGTGCCTTCCGCTTCATTATCGAATTCGGCCGCCAACCCGACGCCCATATCGGCTATCTGGCCTATGGCTGGCTCACCATGGGGCAACTCTTGTCCCTGCCCATGGTCATTGCCGGCGCCATCCTCATGCTTTGGGCCCACAAGCGTCAGCCCCAGACTGCCGCATAAACCAGGCCGCTGCATGAATATGAACTTTGTTATGCTTGATTAACCGCCGCTCAGACAGGACAACGATGCAACAATATCTCGATTTAATGCGCCATGTATATGAACAGGGCGCACGCAAAGAAGACCGCACCGGTACCGGCACGGTGAGCGTGTTCGGTTATCAAATGCGTTTTGATTTAAATGAAGGTTTTCCGCTGGTGACCACCAAGAAGTGTCATCTGCGTTCCATCATTCATGAATTGCTGTGGTTTCTTAAAGGTGAGACCAATACTCAATATCTAAAGGACAACGACGTCAGCATTTGGGACGAATGGGCCACCGAGGCCGGCGACCTGGGCCCGATCTACGGCAAGCAGTGGCGCTCCTGGCCTACGCCCGACGGTCGCAACATCGACCAAATCAGCGAGCTCATTGAACAGATCCGGCGCAAACCCGATTCGCGCCGCCTCATTGTCTCGGCCTGGAACCCGGCCGACCTGCCGGACGAATCCATCAGCCCTCAGGCCAACGTGGAACAGGGCCGCATGGCGCTGGCGCCCTGCCACGCCTTTTTCCAGTTCTACGTGGTGGACGGCCGGCTCTCCTGCCAGCTGTATCAACGCAGCGCCGATATCTTCCTGGGGGTGCCCTTCAACATCGCCTCTTACGCCCTGCTGACGCTGATGGTCGCCCAGGTCTGCGAGCTGGCGCCGGGGGCGTTTATCCATACCTTCGGCGACGCCCATCTGTATCTCAATCACCTGGAACAGGCCGAGACCCAGTTGGCACGCCAGCCCTATGCGCTGCCGCAAATGCGCATCAATCCGGCGGTGAAGAATATTTTCGATTTTCGCTTCGAGGATTTCGAACTGGTGAACTACCGGTGCCATCCCCATATCAAGGCACCGATCGCCATATGAGGGCCGCCCTGTGAAGATTTCCCTCATCGCCGCCCTGGCCGACAATCGAGTCATCGGCATCGACAACCGGTTGCCGTGGAACCTGCCGGCCGACATGCAATGGTTTCGCCGCCACACCCTGGGCAAACCGGTGCTCATGGGACGCAAGACCTTCGACTCCATCGGCAAGCCCCTGCCCAAACGCCGCAATATCGTGGTCAGCCGGGAGCCCGGCTTGGCAATTGAGGGGTGCGAGCTGGCCGATAGCATCGACGCGGCGCTGGCACTGTGCGCCGCCGAAGCCGAGGTGATGATTATCGGCGGCGCCTCGTTTTACGCCCAGACGCTGGCCCGGGCGGACCGCCTTTATCTCACTCGGGTGCATACCGAGCCCGAAGGTGACGCCTGGTTTCCGGAGATCGACCTGAATCAGTGGCGTGAGGTGGAACGCATTGACCACCCCGCCGATGCGGCCAATGCCTTCCCCTGCAGTTTCGAAATTCTGGAACGTAAGTAAATCAGTGAATGGTGCGCGGCGCTTCCTCTGATGAGGCGCCTTCTTTCGGTGAAGCGGTCGTTACGTCTGCCGGGCTACCGTCGTCCTTTTTCGCTGCCGTGCCGGCCGAGGCATCCGCCGGCGTCTCAGCCGCTGGCTTTTTTGGCGGCTGTGGGGCCGCCTCCTCGGCGCCGTGCGGCGCCGCTTTGCCGGCCTTCGCATCGGCTGCGGTCGTGTTTGCAGGTGTTTGTTGCGCCGCGGCCGCGCCGGACGCCGACTGATCCTGGTCCGTCGCTTGGCGTTCGCCTTCCAAGACATTCTTGTCGGCGGTCAGGCTTTTGAGCTTGGCGGTGTCTGTGCCACACAGTTTGTTGGAGCTGGTCGCCAGGTGTTCGTAGACTTCGCGATAGTCCTTGGTGAGCTGATTGAACAGGGTGGCGGTCTTTTCGAAATGGGTGGTCACTTCGCTGCGGTAGGTCTGCAATTGTTCCTTGGCCTGGTGCAGGTCTTTTTCCAGCTCTCTCACTTTGGGTGCCGAGACATCCCCCTTGCTGCGCCCGATGACAAAACCGAAGAGTATCCCCACACCGAGCATGCTTATTAAAATCAACCACATGTAGCCTTCCATCGTGCCTCCTCTACCCTGATGTTATTAGCCCGTCGTTATTCATCCTGTGTCGAACTTCACAGAGTATGCCGCCCTCTGGCGCCGGTCAAGCCGCTTGTCTTTGTGCCGATGTTATAAAAGCAAAGCGTTGCAAGTTGATCTTTGAATAATACGAATTCACCAAAGCTATCAATGGATTAAAAGGCCGATGGCGGTCGACACTGACAGGACAGGGATGAGCGCTACTCTCGAAAACACGCTGCAAGCACTCAAGAAAAAGATTGAGCAGAGCGGCGATTTGCCTGTTTTCAGCGCCTCGGTCAACCATATTTGCGCCGTCAGTTCCGACCCCGACGCCGACGTCATGGCCCTGTCGCAGGGGGTGCTGAAAGACGCCAACCTGAGCATCAAGCTCCTGCGTCTGGCCAACTCCCCCTATTACAACCGCAGCGGCGGCAAGGTCGGCGTGGTGTCGCGCGCCATCGTGCTGCTCGGTTTCGAGACGGTGAAAAATCTCAGCCTGACCATGAAGTTCATCGAGAGCTTCCAAAACGAGCACCCCTCCATCGATATGGACAAGCTACTGGTGCGCGCCTACATCACCGCCGGCTTCGTGCGCGACCTGGCCATAAAGATCGGTGTCAAGGATGCGGAGGAGACCTATACCTGTGCCCTGCTGCATGATTTAGGGGAAATCGCCGTCGCCAATTACCTGCCGCACAAATACATCGAAATCGCCGAGCTGAACAAGCAAGGTGACAACGATCCGGATAGCAATGAAAAGCAGGTGCTGGGGGGTAGCATGCAGAAGATCGGTAGCGAATTGGCCGCCAGTTGGGACTTTTCCTCACACATCGTTGCCACCATGAACAGTGAGCCGTTCAAGATCACCGGCCAAATCACCAAACCCTTAGAGCTCAACAAGGTGTTGACCTCACTTGCATCATCGCTGGTGGGGGCGCTGTACAGCGCCCATCCTTCTGAGGCTAGCAGTACGCGCGAATTGATGGTCGATCTGGCACAAGCCACCGGCATGCGCCTGAATTCCATCGAGGCATCCCTAAGCGATTCGTTCAAAATGTCCTGTGACTTGGCCACGACCTACGGGTTGCCCGCCAAAAAACTGATGCCGGTAATCGCCGAGACCGACGACGAAGGCAGAGACAAGCTGGCCAGCCAATTCTCGTTTTATGTCAGCAATCAAATCGCGTCGCAGCCGACGCCGGTCGGGACCCAACCGAGCAGCGCAGCGGCGCCGCGACAAAACAGCGCGCTAGCGGATGCAGCGGCTGCGGATCAGGACCAAGTCGCCCAGCCAACGGCCCGGGACGCGGAGGGCGTCGTGGATCAGGGCTTGCAGCTTCAGTATATTCAGGACATCACCTCCCTTATCACGGACGGTTCCAAGCTCAATACCGTTCTGATCAAGGCGCTCGAGGGGATTCACGTGGCCGCCGCATTCCCGCGCGTGGTGCTGTGCCTGCTGGGCATGGATCGTAAACAGTATTCGGGCCGCATCGCCATCGGCACCGACAAGGAGTTGATGAAAGAATATTTCAGTCGCGCGGTGAATCCCACGAATGACATCTTTGCCCGGGTACTGGTGGAGGGCACCGATATCCTGGTCGAAAACAGCCGTGACGAGCGCTGGAAGGGCGTACTGCCTAACAAGTTTCATACCCAGATCGGGGCGCGTAGCTTCGTCGTTGCACCGCTGCGTTCCGGTGCCAAGCCGATCGGTTTTGTCTATGCCGACAAAGCTCACTCGCGTTATCCCATCAGCAGCGCGCAACATCGCGCGTTTATTCAGTTCATCGCCCAGGCGCGGCTGGCGTTTCAGACCTGCCGCTGAATCTTTACATTTTTTAACCACAGGTTAGTATTAGTCAGGTGCAAACATACAAAATTATTAAGCCGGACGCGGATGCGATCTGCCTAGAAGCCGCCAAAGATTTCCTCCGTCTGGCGCAACAATGCGTGCAGCAAAAGGGGGAATTCAGCGTCGCCCTAGCCGGCGGATCCACACCCAAAAAGCTTTATCAAATCCTCGCCAAACCGCCCTATGCCGATGCGCTTCCGTGGGGCAAAATGCGGCTCTTCTTCGGCGACGAGCGGGGCGTGCCGCCCGACCATCCGGACAGTAATTACGCCATGGCCAATCGTTATCTGTTCAAGCACATCAACATCGATCCGACCCATGTGCATCGGGTGCAGGCCGAACTGGAGCCGGACAAGGCGGCGCAGGCCTACCACGCCACGCTCAAGGGGTTTTTGCCCTTGGATGAAGACAACCGCCCGGTGTTCGATCTGGTGCTGCTCGGACTGGGCGCGGACGGCCACGTCGCTTCCCTGTTTCCCGGCACCGACATCCTCCAGGTCGAGGACCGTTGCGCCGCCGCCGTTTGGGTGGAGGACAAAAACAGCTGGCGCATCAGCGTCACCTTGCCGGTTATCAACAGCGCCGAACACGTCTGGCTGCTGGTGACCGGCGAGGCCAAGAACGATATCGTCGATCGTGTATTTCACTATCCCTCGGTCAACACACCGCTGCCGGTGGAACGGCTCAACCCCAAGCGCGACCTGAGCTGGTATCTGGATCACGCCGCGGCCCGCTGGGTACGCTGATGCAACTGCTGTGCGGCGACATCGGCGGCACCAAGACCTTGCTGCAACATGTCGTCGTCGCCGCAAATAGGGTCGAGGTGTTGACCGAACAGCGCTTCCCCAGCGCCGATTACCCGAGCTTTGATCTGATCCTGGAACAATTCCTCAGCCAGCACGATGCCAGCGGTGTCGCCGCCGCCTGTTTCGGCGTGGCCGGTCCGGTGGTCCACACGGACAGCGGGCACACGGCAGCCATCACCAATCTGCCCTGGCAGATGGACAGCGCCGGGCTGGCGCGGCGCTTCAAACTACCCCGGGTGGCGCTGATCAACGACTTTGAAGCGGTCGGTCACGGTATCGACGCCCTGCCCGAATCGGATTTCGTCAGCCTGCAGGGCGGTGAACCGCTTGCCCAAGGCAATCGTCTGGTGGTCGGTGCCGGGACTGGCTTGGGGGTGGCGCAAATGGTCTGGGGAGAAGGAGGTTATCGGGTGATGCCCAGTGAAGGGGGTCATGCCGACTTCGCCCCCGGCGATACGATGCAGCTCAAATTGGCCGAGCACATTATGCGCAAGCACGGCCGCTGTTCCGTGGAATTCGTGCTTTCGGGACCGGGCTTAATGAATATCTTTACCGCGCTGGCCGAGATGAAGCAACTGCTGGACTCGCTCGACTATCAGCGCATCCGGCAAGCAGCCGACCCGGCGGCGGCCATTGCCACGGCCGCCGATCAGGACAGTGCTTCGCTGGCCGGCGCAGCCATGGCATTGTTCGTGAAGATCTATGGCGGCCAGTGCGGCAACTACGCCTTGGCCTGCCTGCCCCGCGGCGGGGTATTTGTGGCGGGGGGAATCGCCGCCAAGATCATCCAACAGCTGCGCCAAGGGGACTTCATGGCGGCCTTCAATGCCAAAGGCAAAATGGCACAACTGATGCAGCGCATGCCGGTCAACGTGATCACCAATCCGGGGGTCGGACTGATTGGTACCCGTGTGTACGCGGAAAGACTAGCGACAGATTAAAAAATAGTTATATAAAAATATATAGTATACTATATTTTTTTATACATCTAGATTCTCCACCGACAGGGCATTCTTCTCAATGAACTGGCGTCTCGGCTCCACCTGATCCCCCATCAAGGTGGTAAAAATCAAATCAGCCGCAACCGCATCCTCGATTTGAACCTGGAGCAGGCGCCGGGTTTCTGGATTGAGGGTGGTCTCCCACAACTGTCCCGGGTTCATCTCGCCCAGTCCTTTGTAGCGTTGAATCTGCTGGCCGCGCTTGGCCTCTTCCAGCAACCAGGTGAGTGCCTGCTTGAAGCTGGATACTTTCAAGGTCTTTTCGCCGCGCTTGATTTCGGCACCTTCACCGATCAAACCATCGAGCTGCTGACCCAGCTTGACCATGGCCTGATACTCACCGGAGCCAAAGAAGGCGCGCGGAATATCCCGCTCATTAGCGATGCTGTGGCGCGTTTCGGTAATCACGATACGACTGATACCGTCACCTTCCTGATTCATCTCCGCGCGCACGGCATAGAGATCACGGCTGTTGGCGGCAGCGCTGTTCAAGCGCTGTTCAAGCTCCTGGGCCCAGGTCTGCATTTGCGGCGGATCACTCAGTAAGCTGTCTGTCACCGGCGCCATATAAATCATCTTCTCGAGCGCCAGGCCGTTATAGCGCATGGCGAGGCGGTTAATGCTGGCGATCACGGCGTTATAGCTATTGGCTAAGGATTCCAAGGCCTCGCCGCTGATGGGGGGCGAATTTTCGCTCACCGTGAGCTGAGCATCGTTCAGCGCCACTTCCAAGAGATAGCGGTTCAGCTCGGCATCGTCCTTGGCATAGCGCTCCTGTTTGCCTTTCTTGATTTTGTAAAGCGGCGGCTGGGCAATGTAGACATAGCCGCGCTCGATCAACTCAGGCATCTGACGGTAGAAAAAGGTCAGCAACAGGGTACGGATATGGGAGCCGTCCACGTCGGCGTCGGTCATGACAATGATGCGGTGATAGCGCAGTTTGTCCGGGTTGTATTCCTCGCGGCCGATGCCGCAGCCCAAGGCCGTGATCAAGGTACCCACTTCGGCCGAGGACAGCATTTTGTCGAAGCGTGCCTTTTCTACATTCAAAATCTTGCCCTTGAGCGGTAGGATGGCCTGGAATTTACGATCCCTGCCCTGCTTGGCGGAACCGCCGGCGGAATCGCCCTCCACCAGGAATAATTCGGACTGGGTCGGGTCCTTTTCCTGGCAATCGGCCAGTTTGCCCGGCAAGCCGGCCACATCCAGCACACCCTTGCGACGGGTCATTTCGCGGGCCTTGCGGGCGGCCTCGCGGGCGCGTGCTGCGTCGATAACCTTCCCGATAATGCTCTTGGCATCGCTGGGGCTCTCCAGCAGGAATTCATTCAATTTCTCGGACATGGTGGATTCCACCACCGGTTTAACCTCGGAGGAGACCAATTTTTCCTTGGTCTGGGAGGAAAACTTGGGATCGGGCACCTTGACCGACAGCACTGCGGTCAGCCCCTCCCGGGCATCATCACCCGAAGGGGAAACCTTGTGCTTCTTGGCCAGACCTTCACGCTCGATGTACTGATTAATGGTGCGGGTCAGGGCCGCGCGCATGCCGGCCAGATGGGAGCCGCCATCGCGCTGGGGAATGTTATTGGTAAAGCAGAAGATGTTTTCCTGATAGGAATCATTCCACTGCATTGCCACTTCCACCACAATATCGTCTTTTTCGGTACTAAAATAAAACACCGTGGGATGCAGCGGGGTCTTGTTGCAATTCAGATGCTCGACAAAGGCCCGTATACCGCCTTCATACTCGAATATATCCTCTTTTTCCGACTTTTCTTCGACGAGGTGAATCTTCACCCCGGAGTTTAAAAATGACAGTTCGCGCAGGCGCTTGGCCAGAATATCGTAATGAAATTCAGTATCGGTGAAGATAGCGCGGCTGGGCTTGAAGCGAATGGTGGTACCGCGTTTATCGGTATCGCCCTTTTCCTGCAGCGGCGCCTGGGGCTCCCCCATGGCGTATTCTTGGCTGAAAATACGGCCATTGCGATAGATAGTGAGATTCAGTTCTTCGGACAAGGCATTGACCACTGATACCCCGACGCCATGCAGACCGCCCGATACCTTGTAGGAATTATCATCAAATTTACCCCCTGCGTGCAGTACGGTGAGAATGACTTCGGCGGCGGAACGCCCCTCTTCGGGGTGAATATCCACAGGGATGCCGCGACCGTTGTCGGACACTGACACCGAGCCATCGGCGTGGAGAATGACATCGATCTGGGAACAATGGCCCGCCAGCGCCTCGTCGATGGAGTTATCGACCACCTCGAATACCATATGGTGCAGGCCGGTGCCGTCATCGGTATCGCCGATATACATACCCGGCCGCTTGCGAACCGCATCCAGTCCCTTTAACACCTTAATATTGGAAGAATCGTAGCTCTGCTGTTCAGTGCGCATAGTGTCTAAAAGTCTCTGATTTATTTAAGATCGTCGCCAGCGAACCGGCTGGATACACGGGCTAAATTATACCGTGTTGCTCAATCCCCGTCTTCATTTTCACGTGTGATACTTCCCTGTTCCACGTGGAACACACGCTTGTCACTGAATACATCAAGATCCAGGGAATCTCGGTCCGTGGTGGTCACAAATAGCTGGCCACCGATTGAATACAGTAACTGCATAAAATTATGGCGGCGATGGCTGTCGAGTTCGGCCGGTAGGTCGTCCACCAAAATGATGCAATTTTTTTGCGTATGCCGATTAAACACGCTGGCCTGCGCCAGCAAAAGGGCGCAGGCAGCCAATTTTTGCTGCCCGCCTGAGAGCACCTCGGCGGCCGATCGCCCCGCGACACGCACATTAAGGTCGGCGCGATGCGGGCCGCGCTGTGTAAACCCAGCGCGTAGATCACTTTCTAGATTGCTTCTCAAACTGTCGACATAGCCTTCGCCTGGCGGCCAGCCCGATTGATAGCGGAATTCGAAGGTGTCGAGGGCGAGCAGCTGCCGGATAAAATGGTCGGCCTGCCGCGCCAATTTATCCACATAATCCCGTCGATATTGGTCCAGACGCGCGGCAGCTACGATCAATTGGTCGTCCCAGGGCAACAATAAGTCGCGCCGTTTCTGCCGCAATAAGGCGTTCCTTTGTTGCAACAAGCGGTTATAACGTTGCCAGACCGACAGAAACTCAGGTTCCACGTGGAACAATCCCCAGTCCACGAAGCGCCTTCGTTGTCGCGGGCTGCCCGTGATCAACTTATCCCCATCCGGCGAGATCAGGAGCAAAGGTAACAGTGCCGCAAGACGGGAGCTCTTTTGCTCGAAGGTCCCATTCACCTTGGCACTGAACTTACCCTCTTTAATTTGGATACCTAAGGCATGGCGCCGACCGTCCGCCGAGGCAATACGCCCGAACACCGTCAATTCGGCATGTTCATGCCGCACGATCCTGCGGCTATAGGCGGAGCGAAACGATTTTCCCCTGGCGAGCAAATAAATCGCCTCGAGCAGACTGGTTTTGCCGCTGGCATTGGCGCCGAAGACCACATTCAACCTAGCGCAAGGTTCTATAGAGGTCGCCTGGATATTGCGAAGATTTTGAATGGACAGCAGGTCCAAGGCCATCATCCGACCCCGGCGATGGCTGACGAGAATACGATTAAGGCGGCTCTATTAGCCAGAAACTACAACCTCATCGGCATAACGACGTAGCGTGATTCCTCGGCCGTGGGTGATTTGATTAGGCAGCAGCTGTTTTGGTCAGTGAGTTCCAACAATACGTTTTCGTCGCCGATTACATTCAGGGCGTCCAGGATATAACTGGCATTGAAGCCGATTTCCAGGGTGGGTCCGTCGTAGTCCACGCTGATTTCTTCCTCAGCCTCTTCCTGCTCCGGATTGTTGGCCATTACCTGCAGGCTGCCGGCTGACAAGGTAAAGCGCACACTACGGTATTTTTCATTGGAGAGAATGGAGGCCCGGCTCAGGGCCTGGTGTATCAAGTTACGGTCGGCAATGACGATCTTGTCGCCGCCTTGGGGCACCACGCGCTGATAATCGGGAAAACGACCATCGATCAACTTGGTGATAAAACTCAATTCCCCCGTGACCAAGCGCATATGATTACTGCCCAATTGCACCTTCACCATCGCGTCGCTATTTTCCAGCAAGCGCGCCAATTCCATCACCGCCTTGCGCGGTACGATTACCTGCTGTAATTCACTCACGCCGGTCGTCATTTTAACATCGCTGAGCGCCAAACGGTGGCCGTCGGTGGCCACCACTCGGATCATATCCTCGGAAAACTCGAACAACAGGCCGTTGAGGTAATAGCGCACATCCTGTTGCGCCATCGCAAATGAGGTCTTGTCGATAAGTTTCTTCAGCTGTTTTTGACTGATCTCGAATTCAACCAGCGGATCGAAACTATCGATATTGGGGAATTCACTCGCCGGTAGGGTCGACAGTACGAAGCGACTCTTACCGGACCGCAGAATGGCGCGATCACCTTCCAGTTTGATGGTCAATGCAGCATCGTTGGGCAAGGCCTTGCAGATATCAATGAATTTGCGTGCCGGCAAGGTGGTCTCTCCCAACTCACTGTTTTGTAAGGGCACATGGCTCATCATCTCAATTTCAAGATCGGTGGCGGTAATGGCTAGCTCATTGTCGGCTGTCTTTAACAACACGTTACCCAAAATAGGCAGTGTCTGGCGGCGCTCTACAACCCCAATTACCTGTTGCAAGGGTTTTAACAGCAATTCACGTTCGATGTTGAGTTCCATGCTAATCCTTAAATATTAATTAAATAAATTAAGATCTTTTATTATTGTTATTATTATAGGCCCCAAAAAATCTTAATAACTTAAAAATTTACTTTTAAATCATGTGCTTAATACCGCTATTTACGCAGTTTAGCCTGGTTATAACCGGCCTGTATCCGGTGGTTAACTTGTGGATAAATAAGCGGCTTATCCACAGGCAAAACTTATCCACAGATTGATCACATTATGTAGTAAGTATTCTTAACAGGTTTTGATAGTCCTCATTGACACGTACATCCCCATCACGTAACTCATTGATTTTCTTGCAAGCATGCAAGACGGTGGTATGGTCGCGACCGCCGAAGGCATCACCGATCTCCGGCAGGCTGTGATTGGTCAATTCCTTTGCCAAGGCCATAGCCAGCTGCCTGGGCCGGGCGACGGATCGGGAACGCTTTTTCGATAATAAGTCGGCCACCCGGATTTTAAAATACTCGGCCACGGTTTTCTGGATATTTTCCACGGTCACCAGCTTGTCCTGGGCCGCGAACAGATCGCGCAGGGCGTCCTTGGCGAAATCCAGGGTGATGGGCCGGGCCATGAAACGTGAATTGGCGATCACTCGGCGCAGCGCCCCTTCCAGCTCGCGTACGTTGGAGCGTATGCGCTTGGCCATGAAAAACGAGACCTCATGGGGCAGCTCCACGTTCATCTGCTGCGCCTTGCTCATCAGGATGGCGACCCGGGTCTCCAGTTCCGGCGGCTCGATGGCCACCGTCAAACCCCAACCGAAGCGGGATTTGAGCCGTTCTTCCAGTCCTTCGATCTCTTTTGGGTAACGGTCACAGCTAATAATGATCTGGCGTTGGCCCTCGATCAGGGTGTTAAAGGTATGAAACAGCTCCTCCTGGGAGCGCTCCTTTCCGGCGAAAAACTGGATATCGTCGATCAACAGCGCATCGACCGAGCGGTAATAACGCTTGAAATCGTCGATGGCGTTGTGTTGCAAGGCCTTGACCATGTCGGCAACGAAACGCTCGGAGTGTACATAGATGATCTGGGAGTCTGGTCTCTTGTCCAGCATCAGGTTACCCACCGCATGCATAAGGTGGGTCTTACCCAGGCCGACCCCGCCATAGACGAACAAGGGGTTGTAAGCGACCCCCGGGTTCTCGCCGATCTGGGTGGATGCGGCCTTAGCGATTTGATTGGATTTACCCTCGACGAAACTGTCAAAGGTGAATTCATCCCGTAGATTACTAATGTGGTGGATCGGATTCTGGTCTTCCCGGCGTCGGAACTGGGTGCGACTATTCTTCGACGCGGCCGTCCTCGGCTCAGCCGTCGCCCGGCCGGTGTTGCATTCCACCGGCACGGCGCGTTCACGACTGCCGATCTCCAACACCACTCGCTGTTGTTCACCGTTCTCGAGCTGGGCAACGATGTTTTGGATATTCTCGAAAAAGCGCTCGTTGACCCAATCCAGCACAAATCGATTGGGGGCCAGCAGCCGCAGCGAATCACCTTCCTCCACGGCCTGCAACGGCCGGATCCAGGTATTGAACTGTTGCGCGTTGAGCTGGCTTTCCAGCTGCTCAAGACATTGCTGCCAAAGTGACATCGTTGCCATTACCCTCGTGACGGCGGTTGCTGGTATCAGAGATATGGGGACTGGCAAGTCTACCCCCCTTTGGCACAGTTATCCACACCCCGACGCGCCCTATTTTTTGCCCGCCGCAATTGACAACGGCGCCGTACAACGGCTATCCTTGCGCGCTTTCCGCAGCACCCGGGCGACGGCCCCAGGCGGCAATTTCTCTGTGATCACAATTGGATGGATGTAGGCGATGAAAAGAACATTTCAACCCAGCGTACTCAAGCGTAAACGCGCCCACGGTTTTCGTGCCCGGATGGCTACGGCCAATGGCCGCAAAATCCTGAAGAATCGTCGCGCCAAGGGCCGCAAGCGTCTGGCCGTATAACGCCGAGACCCGCCAAGTCGTCTTGAGTGCCCGCCAGTATGGGTTTCCCGAAACCCTGAGATTAAAAACCGCGGGCGAATTTGACTACGTCTTCGCCGAGCCTTGCCGAGCGGCGAACGCCTGTTTCACCGCCCTGGCCCGGGCCAACCGGCAGGATCAGCCGCGTCTGGGGCTGGTCATATCCAAGCGCTGCGCCAAATCGGCGGTACAACGCAACCGCCTCAAGCGACTGATCAGAGAAAGCTTTCGGCATTCCCAGGCGCACTTGGCCGGGCTCGACATCGTCGTCATCGGCAAGCACAGCGCGGTGACGAAAACAAACCAGGAACTGTTTTCTCTGCTCCATAGGCAATGGCTGGAACTGGAACGATGCAAACACTCTTGATCCTCTTCGTGCGCGCATACCGCTTGTTATTGTCACCGTTTTTGGGGCACCATTGCCGCTTTCATCCGACCTGCTCCTGCTATGCCGAGACCGCGCTTCGTCGTCACGGCGCCATCAAGGGCACTTGGTTGGCAATTAAACGTATCGCGCGCTGCCACCCTTGGCACCCCGGCGGGGTGGATCCAGTGCCGGAACCCATCAATAAGCAAGTACAATAATCATGGATAACCAGCGTCTCATACTATTTTTTGCCCTAGCCTTCATCCTGTTTTTGACGTGGGAGGCATGGCAGGCCGACTACGGTCCGCAACCGGTGGCCGGCAGCCAGGTAGAGAGCACGGGCGGCGCACCCACCGCCGAGGTCCCGAAAGACGTACCCATCGCGCAGCAGCCGCACAGCGACAGCGCGGCCAAGGCCGATACCCCGGCGGCGCCCGACACCGGCATGGAGGCCAGCCCCGCCAATCAGCGCATCCATGTGCGCACCGATACCTTTGATATAGAGATCGATACCCGCGGCGGTGATATTCGTGAGGCCGACCTGTTGGACTACCCGGTCGCCAGCGACAAGCCCGATGAGCCCTTCCGCCTGCTGAAAGACACCCTGCCCAATCTGTTCGTGGCCCAGACGGGCCTGCTTTCCGACAGCGCGGCACCCGATCATTACGCCAACTTCACTGCCCAGCGCAGCGATTATGAATTAGCGCCCGGTCAGGACGAGCTGCGCGTGCCCCTGGTGTGGCAGGACGATAGCGGCATCAAGGTCACCAAGACCCTGGTGTTTTATCGCGGTAGTCATGTCATCGATGTCGAGCAGACCATCGAGAACAACTCGGCCGACGCATGGCAGGGCCGCCAATACCGCCAACTGCAGCGCAGCCGCCCCGACGGCAGCGGCGAGTCCGCCTTTATCTATACCTACACCGGCGGTGTCATTTACAGCGAGGCGGAGAAATACGAAAAGATCGAGTTTGACGACATGGCCGAGCAAAGTCTGAGCCGTGACATCAACGGCGGTTGGGCGGCCATGATTCAGCACTACTTCCTCGGCGCCATCATTCCGCCCCCCGATCAGACTAACCATTTCTATACCAAGGCGCCGGGGGACGATCGCTTCGTGCTGGGGCTGGTCTCGCCCAGTGAGTCCGTGGCGCCGGGCCAGAGCGCCAGTTTCACCACCCGCTTTTTCGTCGGACCCAAGGAGCAGGATGTACTGGAAGACCTGGCCGAAGGTCTGGACCTGACCGTGGACTACGGCATGCTCACCGTCATCGCCAAGCCGCTGTTCTGGGTGCTGGACTGGTTCCACGGCCTGTTCGGCAACTGGGGCTGGGCCATCATCATGGTGACGCTGATTATCAAGCTGATCTTCTATCCCTTGTCGGCAGCCAGTTACCGTTCCATGGCCAATATGCGTAAGTTCGCGCCCAAGATGCAGCAGCTCAAGGAACGCTACGGCGACGACCGTCAGCGCATGAGCCAGGCCATGATGGAGTTGTATAAAAAGGAAAAGATCAATCCACTCGGCGGCTGTCTGCCCATGATCGTCCAGATCCCGGTGTTCATCGCCCTGTATTGGGTGCTGCTGGAGAGTGTGGAATTGCGCCAGGCACCGTTCATTCTCTGGATCCAAGACCTCTCTATCCGCGACCCCTACTATGTGCTGCCCCTGCTCATGGGTGTCAGCATGTTCGTGCAGCAGAAACTCAATCCGCCGCCGCCCGACCCGGTCCAGGCCAAGGTGATGATGGCGCTGCCCATCATCTTCACCCTGTTCTTCGCCTTCTTCCCGGCGGGTCTCGTGCTGTACTGGCTGGCTAACAGCGTCCTCTCGGTGGCGCAACAGTGGTACATTACTGCCAAGATCGAAAAGGCGGCCGAGACCAAAAAATAATTGAACAAGGGCGCCGCCGGCGCCCTTTTCATTTTGCGACTATGCAAGACAGTAACGACACCATCGCCGCCATCGCCACCCCGCCCGGCCGGGGCGGGGTGGGCATTGTGCGCGTCTCCGGGGCGCGGGCGCCACAAATCGCCGCCGCCGTGCTGGGCCAATGTCCGGCAGCGCGCCATGCCGCCTATCTACCCTTCCGCGACAGCGACGACAGTGTGTTGGACCAAGGCATCGCCCTCTATTTTCCGGGTCCCAACTCCTTCACCGGCGAAGATGTATTGGAACTGCAGGGCCACGGCGGCCCGGTGGTGCTGGACTTACTGTTGTCGCGGGTGGTGGCCCTGGGTGCACGGCTGGCGCAGCCGGGTGAATTCTCGCGCCGCGCCTTTCTCAACGACAAACTCGACCTGGCTCAGGCCGAGGCCATCGCCGATCTCATCGAGGCCGCCTCGGTGCAGGCGGCGCGTTCGGCCTTGCGCTCCCTCCAGGGTGAATTCTCGCAGCGCATCCACGCCCTGGTGGAGGCGATGATCAAACTGCGCATGTATGTGGAGGCGGCCATCGACTTTCCCGAAGAAGAGATCGATTTCCTCTCCGACAGCGCCGTGACCGCACAACTGCAAGACCTCATCACCCATCTCAACACCATTCTGGCCGAGGCCCAACAGGGCTGCTTGTTGCGCGAAGGCATGAATGTGGTCATCGCCGGTCAGCCCAATGCCGGCAAATCCAGCCTGCTCAACCAACTGGCCCAGCGCGAACTGGCCATAGTCACCGAGATCGCCGGCACCACCCGCGATACCCTGCGCCAGGAAATCAGCATCGACGGCCTGCCGCTGCACATCATCGACACCGCCGGGCTGCGCGACAGTAGCGATACGGTGGAGCGGATCGGCATCGAACGGGCCTGGAGCGAGATCCAACAGGCCGACCGGATATTGTTATTAATAGACGACGCCGCCGGAATCACCGCGGCGGATCAGGCCATCATCGACAAGCTGCCCGATGACATCGCCGTCACCGTGGTGCGCAACAAGATCGATCTGAGCGATTCGCGCGCCGGTGTGGCCGACGGTCCCCTGGGTCAGGAGATCGCCCTTTCCGCCAAGACCGGGGCCGGCCTGGAACTGCTCAGCCGACATCTGAAACAATGCGTCGGTTATCAAGGCAATGCCGAAGGCAACTTCATGGCGCGCCGCCGTCACGTGGATGCGCTGCGAAGAGCGCTCGAGTGGGTGCTGCACGGCCAACAAGCCTTACAAAAACACCAAGCCGGCGAACTGTTGGCCGAAGACCTGCGCCTGGCCCAGGAAGCCCTGAACGAAATCACCGGCGCGTTCGGCAGCGACGATCTATTGGGGCGCATCTTCAGCTCCTTTTGCATCGGCAAGTAAACGCCGTCGCGCGCCTGGCCACGCGCGACCCGTTAGTGTACGTTTTAAAGTTCCGTAATGTGAAAGGAGAACACCATGGCAAACGAAGGCTATCACGAACCCCTCGCCGAACTCTCGGACGAAACCCGTGACATGCACCGCGCCATCACGTCACTGATGGAGGAATTGGAAGCGGTGGATTGGTATAACCAACGGGTGGATGCCTGCAAGGACAAAGAACTCAAAGCCATCCTGGCCCACAACCGGGATGAAGAAAAAGAACATGCCGCCATGGTGCTGGAATGGATTCGGCGGCGCGACCCATGCTTTGACGAACATCTGAAGGATTTTCTGTTCAGCGACAAAACCATCGCCCACGATTAACGATTATCCAAACTGCACCGAGCGTTTACTAAAGGTAAACAAATCGTAACCGACGGTCGGGAAACTGGGCGCTTCATCCTCGTCGGCGGCGCCCGCGCTGATCAGCAACGGCCGGAAGTGTTCCGGCGAGGGGTGATTGCGTTGTGCCTCCGGCGCCTCGGTTTCCCACGTCAATAAGCGCCGTCTATCCTCGACCAAGGTCTGCGCCACCCAGGCATCGAAGCGGCTGGCCCATTCCGGCGTGGCGGTATAACCGCCGCCCAGGCCTTCGCGCAGATTGTGGGTCAGCGTGCCGGCGCCGGCAATGATCACCCCCTGCGCACGCAAGGGCGCCAGCCGACGGCCCAGTTCAAACAGGCCTTGATTCGAAACCCGGGGCAGACTCATTTGCAACACCGGCACATCGGCGTCGGGCCACATGTGCAGCAAGGGCACCCAGACGCCGTGATCCAGGCCGCGCGGGCGTTGCGGTATCTCTTCATCGAACAGTACACGAATATCTCTCAGCAAGCCCTCGGCACCGGGCGCCGGGTATTGCACCTGAAACAGGGGCGGCGGGAAACCGTGAAAATCGTAAATCAGTTTGTCATGGCGTCGCGTTTCACCGAAGACCAGCCCCGGTTCTTCCCAGTGGGCTGAGAAGATTAAAATCGCCTTGGGCCTAGGCAGCGCTTTACCCCAAGCGGCATAGTCCGCGCCGGCGGCCTTATCCAAGGCCAGCATGGGATTGCCGTGGCTGATGAATAGAACGGGCATTTTGTCGGCCATGGTGCTCTCCTAAGTGAATGGATACCATTCTAACGGAAGGTCTTTACCGGACTCTTCACTGATTTTTGTGGGAGAATAAGGCATAATGCCGCCCACTTAAGACAGGAACCTTAAACCATGAATAACGAACAAGCCCTGCGGCAGCGTAGCGGCGCCAAGTGTGAACTCTGTGGTTCCGAATCCGATTTGATGGTATATGCCGTGCCGCCGGCGCAGACGCCGGATGCCGATCACAGCATCATGCTTTGCCAGGTCTGTCACGGACAGATTACGCAACCCGACAGCATCGATGTGAAGCACTGGCACTGCCTTAACGACAGCATGTGGAGCCAGGTGCCGGCGGTGCAGGTGATGGCCTGGCGCATGCTCAAGCGCTTGTCCACCGAGGTGTGGGCGCGGGACCTTTTCGATATGCTCTATCTGGATGAAGAGACCCGGCATTGGGCCGAGGCCGGTGCAACGGATGCCGATGAGGCCGCCACAGCCACCTTGGATAGCAACGGTAACGTGCTCGAAAACGGTGACACGGTCACATTGATCAAAGACCTGGATGTCAAGGGCGCCAACTTCACCGCCAAACGCGGGACCGCCGTGCGCAATATCGCCCTCACCGACAATCCCGAACAGATCGAAGGCCGCGTCAATGGCGTGCGCATCGTGCTGTTGACCCAGTATCTGAAAAAGTCGAATTGATCACCTTACTCAGGGCTTCGCATTACAGCTGCTAAAGGTAGAGGCAATTGAAAATTGATGCAGCGTGACTGCGCCCACTCTCCTCAAACGTAAACATGACTGGCGTGAGGTCTTACCAGCACGCCGAGCCACGCTATGCATTTCTAAAAGGCTTCCCGGCTAAAAATCCGTATCCTCCTCCAAATCATCATCCTCCATATATTTGCGCACCGCGCGGAATTCTTCTTCGCTGAGGTGTTTGCGCTGCACTTCTTCCAGCGCTTTCGGATCGGTGATGATTTTACCGACGGTGTGCATCCAGCTGTCCAGTTCCGGATCGCTGAAGCGGTATTCATGAAAGGTGAACTCCAGCCAGCCGACGCCATCCTTGGCGGCAAACTCTTCCGGGTCGGTGCCGATGGGGAATACCTCGCGCACATTATTTTCCATCTCGGCGCTGGCGGGCGGCAGGTGGCTTCTTTGTTCAGTCATAACAACCTCGCGTTATTCAATACCTAGAATTTGAAAGTGTTGCCGTTGGCGTTCGATGTGGGGATCATCGATGTGCGCCTGGGCTTCGATGCGCCGACAGTAATGGGGGTCCAACCCGTGCTGCCGGGCACCGAGCAACACATAGAGCTTGTACCAGTGGTACGGCAGCAGCCCCGGTATGATCATCTCGGCGCGGGCGATGTACACGAATGCCGGCATGGCACCTGCAAACGTGTTAACGACGCGCTCGCAACACTCATAACCGCTTTCCAAGATGTCCAGCTCGGGGCGTTCGCTTGCCTCCATTTCATACACCACACCCTGTACCTCGGCGGCGCCCGGCATGATGGTGCATTTGCCGGAGTCATCGCCGCCGTGTTTGTCGAATACCAGCTGATGGCCCGGCAACACGGCGTTGGCGACGACACGGGCGGAAGGCACCCGCTGGCGAAAGCGCAGGGGGTGCAGATTGGAACCGTAGGCAAAATAATATAAAGACGACATCAGGGACTGAATTCCACTACGCTTTGTTTCAAGAGGCGCAACTGTGTGTCGCTGCCTGTACCAGCATAACGCAGATGGCCGTAGAGTGCGGTAATGCGGTCCACCTGCGCCGCCAGTTCCGGGCGTTGCCGTTTCACCCGGCGGGCGAAATCCCCCGCCGTTTCATGATCGGCCTTTTTCAGACCCCGGCGCGCCAACTTGCGGCAAAAGCGGCGATACGTCTTGACCACCGGATCGCGGTGATGTTGGCGCGGCAGCAGCACCCAGGTGGCGATGCCGGCCAGCAGGCCGCCCATGACCACTACAAATACCCCGCCGAGTTGGCGCCAGTCCTTGATGTCCAGGCCCAAGTTGCGCAAAAATTCCGCCTGGCGCTCGGGCCCGTAACCCAGCACCCATTGGTTCCAACGGTTGTTGACGGCATCCAGGTTGAGCTGCATGCGGCGCCAGGCCCGGGCCAGCAGGTCGCTTTGCGGCACATTAAACCGCACCGCCCCGGCGCTCACCGCCGAGGTGTCGATGCTGCGCTCGATGCGTTCCGGCGCCACCGCCGCGGTGGGATCAATGCGCACCCAGCCGCGCCCCGCCAGCCACACCTCGGACCAGGCGTGGGCGTCGCGCTGGCGCACGATGTAGTAGTCGTCCACCGGGTTCAGCTCGCCGCCCTGGTAGCCGGTCACCACCCGCGCCGGGATGCCTGCCGCGCGCATCATCAGGGTGAAGCTGGCGGCGAAGTGTTCGCAAAAGCCGGTGCGGGTGTCGAACAGAAACGCGTCCGACGGATCGTCGCTGCCGAGCAACGGTGGTGTCAGCGAATACGTGAAGGGCTGCTGTCGGAACAGGGCCAGGGCACGGCGTACCACCTCTTCGTCGGATGCGGCTTCACGGCGCAACTCCTGTCCCAGCGCCACGGTGCGCGGATTGCGCTCGCGCGGCAGCAGCAGCCCCAGGCGGCGCTCGATCTCGGACAGGGCGCCGGTGTTGTAGTCGGTGTAGGAGAGCATGTGGTATTTGAGCCGCTGCCGCACCGGTTTCGGCGCGACCAGCTGGTAGTCGCGCGTGATGCGCCCCTGCTCGCTGGCGCTGGCCGGCAGGTCGAGGGCGAACAACCACGCCCGATTGTGTGGCTCCAGGGTTACGGTGTAGCTGACCGCCGCCCCACGGGACTCGAGTGCGGGCATGCGCCAGCCGGCGCGGTTCAGTTGTGGACCAGGGGTCCAGGTACGCCCGTCGGTGGTCCAGAACACCGGGCCGCGCCAATAGCGCTTTTCCGGCGGCGGCGCGGCGCCGTCGAATTCGACCCGGAAGGCCACCGCATCCGACTGGCTCAACTGGCTGATGGCGCCGGGACTCATGCTGTCGCTGAGTCCGGTCATGCCGGCGTAGGCGTCCTTGGGCAGACCCCAGATAGGCCCCTCGATACGCGGAAACAGCACGAACAGCGCCAGCATCAGCGGTAGCCCCAGCAGCATCAGCTCCGCGGCGCCACGTAGGTTGTGGCGCAAGGGACGCAGCTCACGGCTGGCCAGATACATGTGCAGGCCCAGCAGCAACCAGGCCACGGTGAAGACATAAATCGCCAAGGGGATGGTCTGGCTGTAGAGAAAGTGGGTCACTAGGATGAAATAGGCCAGGAACATCAGCACCAGCACATCGCGGCGCTGGCGCAGCTCCATCAGCTTCAGCCCCATCATGATTACCAGCAGGGCGGTGCCCGATTCGCGCCCCACCAGGGTGCCGTAATGGACGAAGATGACCACGATCAGGCCCAGGGTCAGGATCAGCTTGAGTTTGGTGTCGGGCAGGGGCCAGTTGCGCCGCGCCGCCAGCCAGCGCCACAGCCCCAGCGCCGCGATCAGCAGTCCGGCCCAGAGTGGCAAGTGCAGCAGGTGGGGCAGGATGGTCAGCCCCAGGCCGATCAGCAGCCAGCCCATGGCGCGCTGATCGAGCACGGTGATCTGCGCCCCGCTCATGCCTCTTCCCCGAACAGGGCCAGGCGCGCCAGGCACTGATCCAGGTGGTGGCGGCCCTGCCCCGGCGCAAGCGTCACGCCGGGCAGGCGCAGGCCGTAGCGTTGCTGTTGACTGTCGGCATCCAGCAGCCAGCGGCACAGCTGGGACAGGCGCGTCTCGCCATCGGCGCCGTGGCTGTCGGCCCAGTCGAACCACAGCTCCGGCGATTGATGGCGCTGAAACTGCTTGGTCACCAGACCCTGCTCGCGCGCCAGCGCCTTCCAGTCGATATGGCGCGGCGAGTCGCCGGGCTGATAGCCGCGCAGGCCGTGGAAGTCGTCGCTGCCGGCTTCATCACGACTCTGGCGCCGCTCGCCGCCGCCCTGCCCGCTGTGCGGCGGCGGGGCATGGTGCGCCGGGCGCGGGTAGACCAGGGTCTCGGCCTCCACGTCGATATAGGCCCAGGCGCGGAACAGACCCAGGGGATAGCGCGACGCGAGGGTGATCCGCCCCAGTCCCACACGTCCGCGCCGCGGGGCGGGCAGGGCCAGTGTGGCGCGGCTTTGCGCCTGCGCATCGACGGAGGTGAGCGCCTCGGTGCCGTCGCCGCTGCGTAGTTCGATATCAAAACGCGGTCGGGCGCTGGGATTGTGCAGCAGCAGGTGAAAGGCGGCATGGCCGCCGGCGAAACAAGGCTCGGCGCCGGCCAGGCGTAGCTCCAGCTGCGCCAGATTGCGGTAGCTGTGGAACAGCGACACCAGGGTGATGCTGCCCAGCCAAAAGGTCAGCACAAAGGCCATGTTGTTGCTGTAGTTCATCGCCCCCAGCAGCATCAATAATAGAATGCCGAGGAACACCAGCCCCTGCTTGGTGGGTAGCACGAAGATGCGGTGGCCGTAGAGCACGGCGGCCGCGCGGGCCGAGGCGGCTTGGTAGCGCAGGCCGCGCGGGCGCAGTCTTAGCGGCAGGGCCTCGAGCCAGCGCTGCAGGGTTTCCACCATGCCTCAGGGAATGGGGACGTCCAATAGCCGTGCCGCCAGGGTTTCCGGGCCCAGACCGCTGGCCTCCCCACAGCCCTGCAGGCGGTGACCGGCCACCGTCGGCAACACCATTTGCACGTCTTCGGGCAGCACGTGATTGCGGCCGTGCAACAGGGCCCAGGCCTGGGCGGCGCGCAGCAGGGCCAGGCCGCCGCGCGGCGACAGGCCCACCATGAACGCGCCGGACTGGCGGCTGAAATCCAGTAGTGCCTGAAGATAATCCAGCAGCGCATCGGCCACATGCACCCGCCCCACCTGTTCTTGGATGGCCTGCAGTTCGGCAGGGACCAGGGCCGGCAGCAGATCGGCCACCAAGGTGCGCCGGTCGCGCCCGGCCAGCAGGCCGCGTTCGGCGAGACGGTCGGGATACCCCATGGTCAGGCGCATCAGAAAACGATCAAGCTGGGATTCGGGCAGTGGAAAGGTACCGATCTGATGCATGGGATTCTGGGTGGCGATGACGAAAAACGGCTGTGGCAAAGGGTAGGTCCGGCCCTCCACCGTCACCTGCTGCTCCTCCATCGCCTCCAACAGCGCACTCTGGCACTTGGGGGTGGCGCGGTTGACCTCGTCGGCCAGCACCAGTTGGGCGAACACCGGGCCGGGATGGAAGGTGAAGCTGCCCGTGTCGCGCTCGTAAATGGACGCGCCCAGGATATCGGCCGGCAGCAGGTCCGAGGTGAATTGGATGCGCTGAAATTCCAGCCCCATCACGCGTGCCAGCACGTGGGCCAGGGTGGTCTTGCCCATGCCGGGTTGGTCCTCGATGAGCAGATGGCCCTTGGCCATGAGGCAGGCCAGGGCCAGGCGCAGTTGCGCATTCTTGCCCAGTATCACCTGCTCGGCGGCGGCCAGGACCTTGCCCATGGCCTCGGCCACGGCTTGCGGCGTCTGTGCATGACCACTCTGCGTGGTCAGCTTCGTGGCATTGGAGGCGTCTGGTTTCATGCGGGTCTTAATGGCTCGATTGATGGCTTAAGCATAATTATCGGGCATGGGACGGCAAAATTTACATGCGCTGCCGCCAGCCACGGCCTCAGAGATCGAATTCGATCCCCTGCGCCAGCGGCAGTTCATCGCTCCAATTGATGGTATTGGTCTGGCGGCGCATATAGGCCTTCCAGCAATCCGAGCCCGCCTCGCGCCCGCCGCCGGTTTCCTTTTCGCCGCCGAAGGCACCGCCGATCTCGGCGCCCGAGGTGCCGATGTTGACATTGGCGATACCGCAATCGGAGCCGCGATGGGACAGGAACAACTCCGCGTTCTTCACCGAATTGGTGAAGATGGCCGAGGACAGGCCCTGGGGCACGTCGTTCTGCAAATGAATAGCGCCTTCCATGTTGCGGTAGCGCATCACATACAGGATGGGCGCGAAGGTCTCTTGACGCACAATGGCATATTGACGCTTCACTTCCACCAGGGTGGGTTCGACGAAATAACCGTCCTCCTTAATCACCCGTCCGCCGTGCAGGATGTTGCCGCCGCGCGCCTGCACATGGCCGATGGCAGCCCTGAAATCATTGACGGCGTGTTTATCGATGAGGGGACCCATCAAGACATCTTTGTCCAAGGGATTGCCGATACGAATCTGTTTGTAGGCATTCACCAGTTGCGCCACCAGTGTCTTGTAGATCGACTCATGCACAATCAAGCGCCGCGTGCTGGTGCAGCGCTGCCCGGCGGTGCCCACGGCGCCGAAGACAATCGCGGGCACGGCCAGTTTCAAGTCGGCGGTCTCGTCGACGATGATGGCGTTGTTGCCGCTGCATTCCAACAAATAACGCCCCAGCCGTTTGGAGACACTGCGCGCCACTGTATGCCCCACCTTGCTGGAACCGGTAAATGAGATCAGGCCGATACGCTTGTCATCGACAAAGCGCTGGGCGATGTTGTTGTCCTCCGGCAGGAACATGGAGAAGATACCCGGATGGCCCATCTCCTCCATCACGTGATTGCAGATGTGTTGGATGGCGATGGCGCACAAGGGCGTCTTGGATGACGGCTTCCATATCACCGTGTTGCCGGCGACGGCGGCGATGAAGGCGTTCCACGACCACACCGCGACGGGAAAATTGAAGGCGCTGATTATCCCCACCACCCCGAGCGGATGCCATTGTTCGTACATCCTATGTTCCGGCCGTTCGCTGTGCATGGTGCGGCCATAGAGCATGCGCGACTGACCCACGGCGAAGTCGGCGATGTCGATCATCTCCTGCACCTCGCCGTCGCCCTCCTGTTTGATCTTGCCCATTTCCATGGCCACCAGGCTGCCCAGGGCGTCTTTGTGTTTGCGCAGCTCCTCGCCGATGCGGCGGATGGCTTCGCCGCGCTTCGGTGCAGGTACATTGGCCCATGCCTTTTGCGCCGCGACACTTTGTTTAACGACACTGTCGTGGTCGTCGCGTGAGCAGGTAAAGACCTTGGCGATGGTTTTTGCGGTGGCGGGATTGATGGATTCGATCAGCCTGGCACCGGCGGTGTCCAGCCATCCCTGGGCGCTGCAAGTCGAGGCGTTTTCTTGTTCGAGTTTTAGCGACTTGAGAACATCCATATCCGACTCTCTCCTATGCGTAGTATTTTCCGAAGCGGTTGTTGATCACGTCGTCTAAGGCAATGCGCTCTTGGGTGACGAAGCCGTGAAATCTGTCACGATCATCCAGCACGATATCCATGGCGCTGCAGATGCCCGCCGCGGTGGTGACCTGAATCGATGACCAGCGTTTGCCGGCGATATCCTGAGGGTAAACCTTTTTGACATAGTTTTCTTCCATCAGTTCGCCCTTGATGCGACCGGCCACGGCCACATAGATGAGCACCACATCCTGCTGGGTCTTGGGGATGGCATTCTCCAAAATCCGCTTCAGGGTATCGCGGTCGTCATTGAGGCGCAGATCATTCATCAATAATTTGATCTGATCGCAGTGGCCAGGATAACGCATGGTCTTGTAGTTCATGTGACGGATCTTGCCGTCATAGCTTTCCGCCAGAGTACCCAGGCCGCCGGAGGTATTGAAGGCCTCGTACAACACGCCGTCGAGGGTGATGGTCTCGTAACCCTCCAAGGGTTGCAGCGCCGCCAGTTCACCCTCTTCGATGCCATAGCAGGTATTGCCGTATTCATTGATCAGGCCGTCGGTGGACCAGGTAAGCGAATACTTCAACACATTGCTGGGATTGACCGGCAGGGCACCGACACGCATCTTGACCACTTCCAGCTCATCAAAGTGCTGCATCAGCTCATTGGCGGCGATGCTAATGAAGCCGGGCGCCAGGCCGCATTGGGGCATGAAGATCGTTTGTCTGCCGGCGCTGACTTTTTGCACGTGGCGTGTAACTTCCACGTCCTCGGTAAGGTCAAAGTAGTTAAGGTCATAGCGGGCCGCCAGGTCGGCGACCAACGGATTGCAGTAATAAGGCAGGCCGGAGATGACGGCGTCGTATTTGTGTTGCTGCATGGCTGCGGCCAGGGCGCTTTCGTCACGGGCGTCGAGCAGGAAGGCCTTGACGTCGCACAGGCCGGTCTCCTGACACAGCTGCTTTGCCGCATCGGTGTTGAGGCTGCCCACATGGACGTCGTAGTCACCGGACTCGGCCAGTATGCAGGTAATCAGTGAACCGATCTTGCCGGCGCCCAACAGTAGTACTTGGCGTTTCATAACGTTTTACCTCCGTTTGGCCGATATATAAGTTAGAGCCTGGTCTCTGTCCAACATTGCAGCAGCCGCGCAGGAGGCCGCTATGTCCTCAGATCGTTATTACCGCTTCGCCGTGTCAGTCGCCAAGCATTTGCTTGGCCAAGAGTCTGCCTTTATGCGCGACTCTGAGCAGTCGGAAGTTGTCCATATGCACGGCAGTGACGATACGCTCTTCTCTCTCGACATGACGCCGTTCGCGGCCGAAGCGGCCGAGGTCAGTGCGCTGCCCTTTTTTGACGACGTGAGCGGTGTCTCTAAGTTGTTATCGGCCTATCAGAGCGCAAAGCAAAGTCTGACGTTCGAAAACGATCTGCCCGACGCCAAGCGACATCTGTCGGATTACGCCGATGATTTTCTCACCGCCCTGCTGGCCCGCGCCAATGCGGCCTTGACCGATCAACAGGCGCGCACCATCGCCGACTGGGTCAAACATTTGGATATCTACTGTGCGGTGAAGTGCGTCGAATCATTTTTGTATAGTCAGGCCGATTTAAAACTTTTGGAAATCGCCCCGCGCTACGGCTGGGACGTAATCTTCGATCATATGGCCATTCGTTGCGGCAGCCAGGAACACGACGACGCCGAACGGGTGGCGAATCTGCTGAAGAAAAAACACGGCTACGTCTCGACCCAGTTCAGCGGCGAGGCCTATTACCAGTTTCCCGACGGCTGGAATGCCTATCCGGTCTACAAAATTCTGAATAACGGCCAGGTGCTGAGGATATTCGTCGATCAGTCCGATGCCGATGCGCCCAGCCAGATTATCCAACACTGGAATCGGGTATACGGCTACACCGCCCACCACGTCGGTATTCGCGCCACTCAATTAAAAGCCGGCATACGCACGGCAGTGCCGCTGGAGGATGTGATGCGCGCCCTGGTACAGGAAGGCATCGATGTGCTCACGCCCACCGGTCATTACACGCGGGGTTTACTGCTGCAGGTGTTCACCCGGCCGGAAAGGAATTCCGCCATCCCCGCCGCCCTCAAGGCCGAGATTATCGCCCATGGCGCGCAGCTGGAGAAGACCATCGAAAACGCCAAACTACTGGAATTGGTTTCGCGGCGCGAGTTGATGCCGCCACAGGCCGAAGCCTATTTCGCCCTTTACGGTCTGACATACGACCCCAGCAATCCCCACCATTCGGCGCCGGTGTATCAATACTTTCTGCCGGCCCAGGCGGCCCACGTCATCAAGACCTCGCAACACATCGCCGGCTAGCCCGTCGGCGCCATTGCAGGCGATAAGCGGCATGGGCGATTCTGATCACAATCAGAGTGGGCTGCAAGCCGGGCATACGCTGCAAAACAAGACGTATCCAGTTAGTTAACTCCCTAGCGATTACATGGCGCCCAATGTTTAAGCGCAAGCGGACGTTTTTTAAGGGAAAAAATCAAAACCGGCCGAGTCGAGGATTGCGCCGTGCGATTTTCATTGCCGATTCGACACAGAAGGATTAATTTGCACGGACTTTCCGGCGGCTTCTAAAACGTGCAAGCTTCAAGACCATGACCACACAGCGGCTCACCCTGAACACCATGCTGCGTCAGCTCATCGCCACCCCGTCCATGAGCAGCGTCAGCCCCGAATTCGACACCAGCAATCGTGCAGTGATCGAGCTGCTGGCCACTTGGCTGGAGGACGCCGGTTTTCAAGTGGAGGTATACCCCCTGCCGCAACAGCCTGGCAAGGCCAATCTGCTGGCCAGCTACGGCCGGGTGGAGGAGCACAGCCAGGGCTTGATGCTGGCCGGCCACACTGACACCGTGCCCTATGATCAACACAGCTGGCATCACGACCCCTTCCAGCTCACCGAGCGCGACAATCGACTCTATGGGTTGGGCACCTCGGATATGAAGAGTTTTTTCGCTCTGGCCATTGAGGCGGCGCGCCGGTTTCGGCCGCAAGCGCTAACGCAACCCCTGTTCATCCTCGCCACCGCCGATGAGGAAAGCTCGATGGAAGGGGCGCTGGCCCTGGTGCAGCGCGGCTGCCCCCACGTGCGCTACGCCGTGATCGGCGAGCCCACCGGACTGACACCAGTGAATGCCCACAAGGGCATTATGATGGAGGCGATCCGGCTTACCGGTCGCAGTGGTCACTCCAGCAACCCCGCCATGGGGGTCAATGCCCTGGAGGCGATGCACATGGTCATCGCCGATCTGTTGCAATGGCGCGCAGAACTGCAGGCCAGATTCCAGGACAAACGCTTCAGCGTACCGGTGCCCACCCTCAACCTGGGCCACATCCATGGCGGCGACAATCCCAACCGTATCTGCGAGCAATGCGAACTGCACTTCGATCTGCGCGCCCTGCCGGGCATGGATCTCGATGAGCTGCGGCAACAGCTGCGTGCGCGCCTGCACAGCCTGTTCCGTCACAGCGCCGTGCGCTGGCAGCTGTTGTCACTGAGCCAGGGGACGCCGCCGCTGCATACCGACTCCGCCTCGCCCATTGTCCAGGCGGCGGAACACCTCTGCCATCATGCCAGCCGGGCCGTGGCCTTCTGCACCGAGGGACCCTACCTGACCGAGCTGGGGATCGACACCATCATTCTCGGGCCGGGTGACATCGAGCAGGCCCACCAGCCCGACGAATATCTGGCCCTGGATCGCATCGACCCGACGGTGGAGCTGCTCAGTCGGCTGATTCGCAACTTCTGTACCTGACGCCACCCGGCCAAATTACATATTTATATTATGTTTTTTAACGGATTGACTTATGCTAAATCTATACTCGACTGTTTTGGTCATGTAATACCGTAAACTGATTGGTGTTCCCGCGCGCCGCGGTCTGGACAGCATGTCCAGCGGCATCGCCCGACAGGATCACAACACAGCCCCAACGGCGGCGTCTTCGCCCGGGGAATACGGGGAATCGGACGGCTGGCGCCTTTGCCCGCCGCCGAACATCAGCAACTATATCAGGGGAGATAACTTATGAAATCAGTCGCACTCATCGCCATTATTCCGGTCGCTTTCGTGGGCCTGATTGCCTTCGCTACGGCCAACGGAATGTAGAATTTTAGCTTGGCTTTGCCGGCCCGCAGCGCTACCCGCGCTGCGGGCCGGTGCCATTTACAGGCGCCCTTCATTTTCCGCCCGCGCCCCGATCCAAGCCCCGTAAGTCCCTAGCCCCCTTCGACATGCCCTGCCCCGCCCCAGCGGCGTCTTGCCGTGAAAGGTGGTGGGATCACGCGGCCTATTGATAGACAGCGAAGCCGAGCACAGTGGCGCGTAAGTCGTTTTTCAGAATCCAGTCAATATCGTTGAGCAGCCGGTCTTCCGCCTTTTCGACGGTGGTGGAGGCGACCTTGAGCGACCAGCGTCGTACGCCGACATCGCGTTGCTCGGCGTCGCGCAGGGTGAGTTCCAGGCTGCCGCGCAGCCAGATCCAGCCGCTTTCCCGTAACGGTGGTTCAAGCCGGGTACTGGCCAGCAGGGCGTAATCCGCCCGTTCGCCGTTGCCGAGTTGAAAGCCGGCATTGGCGATGTTGCCGCTCAAAATGGGTTGGATCAGAAACGCCAGCGGGCCTTCGGTTTGGGGCAGCAGTTTGATGCGTTTGATCAGACTGTCGCGGGTGCGTAGCAGCTCGGCCAGGGACACCGCCGGCGGCAGCCCGCGACCGCTGGGATCGACGACTTGTAATGCGCTTTGAACGCTGCTGCGTTGCCGGTGGGTATCGATGGCCTGCTGCAACAGCCCGGTTTTGCGCAGCGCGTCGTCTTCGCTTTCGGCCTGTATCAGGCGCAGGTTGATCTGCTGGTCCAAGGCGGTGATCTGTTGTTCGAATTGTTGTCGCGCCTTGTTGCGCGACAGCAGCGCCAGGGTGTGGTAGGTGTGTGTGGTTTCATCGTGCCAGGTGGCGGCGATTTCGATACCTTGCACGGTACGTGTGGTCTGAGTGATGAGCTGGCGCGTCACCCGTTGGTCCAGTGATTCGACGCTTTCCTCCCCCTGTTGCTGTTTGCGGTACGCCTGTTGTTGTTGGCTGCGTTCCTGTACCGCCACTTCGAATTGTTTGGCCAGATCGGCGCGGGCGCGGTCCTTGGCATCGTCGAGGCTGTCACCGCTGCCCTGGCCAGTGAGGTAGAGCTGATGCGCGTAGCGTTCGCTCTGGCCGTCAATCCAGGCGGGCCGCTCGGCGCGCTCGGGCGTGCCGGCACAGGCGCTAATCAAGGCGACGCTGATAATGAATAGTGGTCGAGAAATTCGTTTGTACATCGCTGCGTTTCCTGCTGCTGACATGGGAGGCCGGCCAGTGCCGACTGTAGAATCGTTTTTCACCCGCTTCCAGTGATAGCGGTGACAGTGTTTCGCTGGCAAGCGTTGTGCCGGCGCCGTTGCCCAGTTCGACTTCGATCGCGTAGTTGCCGGGCGCCCGCGCCAGGCGGCTGAGCAGAATCTGCTGCGGCAAGGTATTCCAGCCGCGCGTGTCGGCCCGTTCCGAAATAAAGCCGGCGATATTGGTGATCGCCCCGAGTAACTGGTTTTGCTCCGCCACATTGTCGGACAGCTTGTTTTTCACCGCCACCCGCGCTACGGCACGGGTGATGATGCCGGGCATGGCGTGGTCCAGACTGGCATAGGCCTGTTGATCGAGACGGGCGAAGCTTTCACCGCGACTGCTATTATTCAAGCTGAGCAGGCGCACATTTTCAACTTGGGCTTGGCGCACTTCGTAAAAGGGAATAGAGATGCGGTGCAGTTGGCCGCTGCGCGGGTCCTGCGCCATGACGGAGGTTTCGTGTTTGCGCGGCACCAGGCCGCTGAAGACCACGGCAATGAATTCTCCCTGACGCGCGAGTTCGGCCTGCGTCGGCCATTGTGTGAGCGGGAACTGCTCGGCATAGTTGCGGTGCTCCTCGCCCAGGCCCTGGGCCTGGCTCAGGCGCAGCAGGTCGGCCTGCAATTGTCGCGGAATCGGCCGCTGTGCGGCCCGGTAGGCTTCATAGGCTTTTCGATACGCGATCATGGCATCGCTGAGTTCGCCATTGGCCTCGAAGACCAGGCCGCTGAGATAACGCGGAAAGGCGGGCTCTTGTTTTTCGTAGTGTTGATTCAGAAACACATCCAATTGCAGCGCCTCGACCCGGGCACCGTCCATATCCTGCATCTCAAGATAGTTAAGCATCTTGAGGCAGTAGATCATGGCGCGCTCGAAGGGCGGCGGCAGGTAACTGCGCATGGCGTCGTTGACCGAGACGGCGGCGGCCTGTTCGCGCAGGCTGACGGCCTCCAGTTTCTGGCTGATCTGTTTGGCCGCCTCCAGTTCGGTATTGCTGGCGCTGAATGCATCGCTCATGCGCAGCAGTACGGCCTTGTTGAGATGATAGAGTGCGGCGTCGCGCGCCTTGTGGTTTTGTTGTTCCAGGATGGCCAGGGCTTGGGCCGGCTGCTGATTAATGAGGGATTGTTCCAACGGGTCCTGTTGGTATTGCATGGCGACGCAGCCGCCCACGGCCAGGCTGGCCGTTAGCAGCCAAAGCCGCGCGAATCGGGATACCGGAAGCATCGACCGGTCGAGCGGGTCTCGGTGCCGGGCTTACCAGCGCAGGCCGGGTTGCTTGACCAGTTTCTTGATTTTCTTCTGTCCTACCCACACCTTGCGGTTATCGGCCAGGCTGATCAGGGTCAGGTCGACCTGGTAGTAGCGCACCTCTTTTTTGCCTTCGGTGTCGAGGATGCTGTTGATGCTGCCCTTGAGCATGAAGTCGGCACCGAGCTCGCGCCCCATGGGATTGCGGGTGTCGTCGCGGGCGTGTAGCTCCTGATCCTTGCGTTCGGCGCGGATCTCGCCGCGTTCGCCACTGGCGGCGACGAAGTCCACCTTGCCGGAGTTGATCAGCTCGCGCTCCATGTCATTGACGAAGGTGTTGACGTTGATGTGTTCGTGACTGAGGTTGCGGATCTCACCGACGATCACCGCCGGTTGATGGCCCTCGCGGGCGACGAACTCACTCAGCCACGGGCGCGCCGTGACATCGCTGATCATCTCTTCCGAGACCAGCCGCGAGTCGGTGTCGTTCCAGGTGCCGCTGAGGTCTACGACCTCGTCAGTGGACATACGCTCGACGCTGGTGGAGCAGCCTTGCAACGCGCCGACGAGCAAAACACTGGCGAGAGTTAGGGCACCGGTCAATCGGTAATTCATGAGTCGTCTCCTGCGATACGGTCGAAGAGGGTGTCGCTTTCGCGCGTAATAAAGTCACGCAGGCCGGGGCTCATTTGTTCGGCCTTTTCCAACGTTTCTTTCATACGCTTCATGTCCAGCTCGGCAATGGAGTAGAGAGTGCCGGTGCGCGTGTCGCGCCAACGACCGATGATGCGCGCGCCGGTGAGGTTGATCTGGGTCAGGTTGTCGATCTGGCGCGATACGCTTTGTTCACTCACCGACTCATCGCCACTGCTGGCGGCGGCGCTGTAATCCTTGGAGGCGACGCTGAGATAGGAGTTCAACACGCGCGCCAGTTCGGCGCGGGCGCGTTCGTCGGCGGTGGATTTCTGCAGTGACTCGTTCCCCATGGGGGCGGCGGAGCCGACGCCGTGGAACAGCCGCCCGTCCTTGTCGTTGAGCATCTGCGTCCCTTCGTTGACCCAGTCGGGGGCGCCTTTGATGTGCAGGTCGCTCTCCACCATGGTCTTGCTGGAACAGCCCGCCAGCGCCAGCAGCGTCAAGCTCGTCAGTATTAAACCGGACCTTGTGTAGATATGCATGTGGCAATTCTCCAGAAATTATGTTCATTATGACGCCTGGCCGGCGTCGGCGCCAAGCGCTTGATATGTTCCGGTGATGGTCTAGAGTCAAATTACGCCCATGTTATTCCATTTTTATGGAAGGAGCTTGCAATGCCTGATTCCTACCGACCCCTGGCCCATCATCGCTTGAATCAACCCGTGATTGTCATGACTCCGCCGGCCGGCCGCAGTGCGGCGGTCTCGGAACAAAGCCCGGCGATCGCCGCCATGACCGATCTGTCCCAGATCCGACCGTTGATGATCGACCCCTTCGCCACCATGAACGATGCCAATGAGAGGATGATCGCCTACGCCGTGCGCATGTTGTTCGTTGCGTCCTCGGGTCAGGCGATGATCGGCATTATTACCGTTGTGGACATTCTCGGCGAAAAGCCGGTGCAATACATGCGCGCAGTCGATTGCACCCCGGAAGAGGTATTGGTGCGCGATATTATGACACCGGTGGCGGACTTGGAGGTATTGCGCCTGGACGATGTGGAACGGTCCCGCCTCGGTGACGTGATCGAGACCTTGCGCCATAGCGGCCGGCAGCATGCCCTGGTAACGGAAACCGATGCCAGCAGCGGTCGGGAGACAGTCTGCGGCATCTTCTCCACCTCCCAGATCAGCCGTTTAATGAACGCCCGGGTGGAGGTGTCGGAAGTGGCGACCGATTTCGCCGCCATTCAGACTGCGCTGAGTTAGGCCGGTCTAGCCGGCCTGACTGAGCCAGCTGGTCGTGGCCACAGTGGGCATGGGGCGGCTGATATGATAGCCTTGGGCGATGTCGCAGCCAAGGTTTTTCAGCATCTGCATGGGTTGCGGCCGCTCCACCCCTTCCGCCACCACCTTGAAACCGAGGTTGTGCCCCAGGTCGATCACTGACCTGACGATGGCGGCGTCGTTGTCGTCCCGGTCCATGTTCTTGACGAAGGACTTGTCGATCTTGAGCTGATCAATGGGCAGGCGCTTGAGATAGGCGAGCGAGGAGTAACCGGTGCCGAAGTCGTCGATGGCCACCTTGACGCCAATATCGCTGAGGGAACGGATGATATCGGCGGCGAAGTCGATGTTGGACATCAGGGTGTTTTCGGTAATCTCCAGTTCCAGGCAGTCGGCTGACACGTCGGCCATTTCCAGCGCGTTTTTGACCGAGCGCACGAAGTGATGATCCTGGAATGAGCGCGCCGAGACATTCACCGCCACCGTGGTATTGATACCACTGACGAGCCAGGCCTTGTTCTGTCTCAGGGCGGTGGCGATGACCCATTCGGTGAGTTCTTTCATCAGCCCCATTTGCTCCGCCACCGGAATGAACTCGTTGGGCAGCAGCCGGCCCTGCTCCGGGTGATGCCAGCGAATCAGGGCCTCCAGGCCGTTGGTTTGGCCGTTGCTCAAGATCACCTTGGGTTGATAGTGGAGTTCAAATTCGTTCTGCCGCAAGGCCTTTTTGATATTGCTGACCAAGTGGATCTGCTTGCGATAGGGTTCGTCCAGACCGGTCTGATAAAATTGGTAGGCGGCGTTGGCGCGCTTGCAGGTGTACATGGCCATGTCGGCGCAGCGCACCAGGGTGTCGGCGTCCTGGCCGTTGTCGGGATAGCGGGTGATGCCGATGGCCACGCCCAGATAGAGTTCATTGCCGCCGAACATATAGGGTTCGCGGAAACAGGCCTGGATCTTTTGCGCCACCTTGATGGCCGCTGCGCGGGCGTCGTTGACCATGGGCAATAGCAGGGCGAATTCATCGCCCCCCAATCTTGCCAGGGTATCGCCGTCGCGCAGCACCCCCTGTAAACGATTACTGACCTGGCGCAACACCAGGTCGCCGGCCGGGTGGCCCAGGGTGTCGTTGATGTATTTGAAATGATTCAGGTCGAGCAGCATGACGACCACCTGTTTGCCCGCCTCACGCCGCGCCACGGCGATGCTTTGCTTGATGTGATCGAACCACAGCGCGCGATTGGCTAAGCCGGTGAGCGAGTCGGTGGTGGCCATGCGTTCCAGACGGTTGCGCGCCAGCTTGGTCTCGGTGATTTCCTCCATGATGCCGTCGATGCGCACGACGTTGCCGCTGGCGTCGATAAAGGGATGAAAGGTACGTTTGAACCAGCGCAATTTACCCTCGGGTGCATGCACCCGGCTTTCCACTTCGGCCTTTTCCCCCTTCAGGGCGCGCGTCCAGGCGGCCTCGACCTTGGGGCGATCGCATTTCACGGTCCAGGCCAGGCAGGGGATGGGCAGTTTCATGCTCAGCGGGGAAATCTCTTCCACCGTGGGGCTGATGTAAATCGGTTTGTTGTTGATCACGTCGATGGACCAGATCAGCTGCGGGATATTGGTGAGCAGATCGGAGATCTGACGCTGCAGGTCGTCGACCTTGTTCTTTTCATCCTGGAGCGAATGGGTCGCCGCATACCAATAGCCTTCCAGCATCAGGCCCATGTCGCGGAACAGCAGCTTATTGAGACAGTCGGCGAGGGGGCCGCGATCAAGCGGCTGGACCTCGGCCGAGTCATGGATGATGGCGTGGATGTGATTCTGGTACAGGCGGTAGGCGCCCAGGATCCATACCGGGTCGATGTTGCGCTCATAGTGCACCTCGCCGATGTGCTTGAGGCGCTCCAAGTAGGCCGGATCGTTCTGGTGCGTCATGAGGGAAAACAGGTGGCTGACCTGTTTCTGGTTAAGTCGGTCCAGGTCGCCGCCCTTGCGGGAATATTCCGCCAGCATTTTGGAAGTGGCGGGAAACTTAAACAGATATTGGTAAAAGACGTCGGCGAAGCTTTGAGCGCCCTGGGTCAGCACGCCCTGGTAGCGCTCGACCAGTTTCAACTGCTGACAATCGATTTCAAGGAATGCATTGACTTCCTGATTCAGAAACCTGTTATCCCAGTTCATAGCAATATCCTTATTGTTATTCCTTTTTAGATTTACGGGATATCGACGCCATGATGCGATACTTGAATGGGATCATCAAGAAATTCAGCGCCGGCCCCTTGGCCGGCAAAGAGGCCGCCTAGGCGAGGAGGATCAGCAGCCGCAGCCGAACATGGCGCTGCAGCCGAAGCGGTAATCCGGGCGCCTTGGGTCGGTGTCGGCGGCCCAGTCGACCACGGCGCGGATGCCGCGCGCGCCGTCGCAGTCGGCGGCGGGAAACAGGGGGGTCTGCAGCTCGTCTTCCAGTTCGGCGGTCTTGTCGATGTCGGCCTCGGCCAGGCGCCGCAGGGTAGCCGCCGAGCTGTTGATGCAGGGGGCGCATTCCTGGCTGGGGTGCGGCAAAGGTGTCCGGCCGGCGCGCTGCAACAGGGCGTCCCGTTGCCTCCGATCATGCTTGAACAGGGGGTGCCAGACGCGGCGTTCACCGTTATATTCACAGCTTTCTATAAATTCAGGGATAGATTCAAAAGTAGAGTCTACTCTTGTTTTTGGCAATATGACGGTGGCGGCGCTGTCGGGATCGACCTCCTCCACCCATTTGAGAAAGGGAATGCCCTTCAGGTGGAGGGCGCACCATTGGTGCTGACGGGAGGGGAAGCCGCCTTTCATTTCCATCACTTCGTCAAAGCCGCTGACGGGATCGATGCGGACCACGGCGAAGCCGAGCGCGCGCACCCAGTCCTCGCAGCGGGCCACATGATCGAGCCAGCCGGCGCCGGCCCAACCGGTATCGACGTAGACCACGGTCAGGTCCGCCAGTCCCGCTTCGCGGGCCCATTGGATCAAGGCCATGGAATTGTTGCCGTAGTTGCTGCGCACTATGAACATGCAGGTAAAGACCGTTGCACCCCAGGGAGGTTCAAGATAGCAAAAACACCCGCCCCCGTCGCGGTTGGCCGATGGCAGGGCGGGGATGAGATGTTGCGGGTGTAAAGCGCGCCGGGCAGGATGAGATTCACTTCCATGTCCACCGCGTGGCGCGTGCTGAGTCTATCGTTAAGAATCATGGCTGTCCCGGGACGGTTGCAGAGCGCCATTCATAGCAACCGAACGTGATTATGTAAAAATGATGACCCTATGCTGAATGTGTTGCAACAAAGCGGCCGCGCGAAGTGGCGGAGTGCCTGTCGGATAGGGCTGTTATGGATGCTTTTGCCCCTGGCGGCGGGGGCCCAGGTGGAGCGAGCATTCGAAGATGTCTTGATGCAGCAGCTGGCCCAGCTGCAGGACGAACCCGATAATCTGGCGCCCTTCACCACGGATGGCTGCAGTGGCGGACTCTCCGCCGCTTGGCGTTCCCTGGCCCGGGCCTTGCCCGGCTTCCGGGAAAAATACGGCATGCAACCGCCCTGGCAAGCCTGTTGCGTCGACCACGATCGAGTCTATTGGCGCGGCCCGACCGAAAACGGCTTCGAGCGGCGCAAGGCCGCCGACCTGAAATTAAAACAATGCGTTATGGATACCGGACGCAGACTGACGCCGCGCTGGATGGCGCAACACGAGTTATCGCCGGCGCACGTCACCGAGGCCTTCGCGGCCGCCGCCGAACTGATGTATAGCGCGGTGCGCGTGGGCGGCCTGCCCTGTACCCCATTTCCCTGGCGCTGGGGCTACGGCTGGCCGCCCTGTCCGATATTGGAACAATCATTGGCCGTGCCTTAGATCTGAAGTAAAATAGCCGGTTCCTTTGCAAGCTCAGCGGGCAATCATCTACGCCATGTCTTCTTACCCGGATCAATTTGATGTCATTGTCGTCGGCGGCGGCCATGCCGGCACCGAAGCCGCCCTGGCGGCGGCGCGCATGGGCGTGCGTACCCTGCTGTTGACCCATAACATCGAGACCCTGGGCCAGATGAGCTGCAACCCGGCCATCGGCGGCATCGGCAAGGGTCATCTGGTGAAAGAGGTGGATGCCCTGGGTGGCCACATGGCCCGCGCCGCCGACAAGGGCGGCATCCAGTTTCGCATCCTCAACGCCCGCAAGGGGCCGGCGGTACGGGCCACCCGTGCCCAGGCCGATCGTGTGCTGTACAAACAGGCGGTGCGCGAAGCGCTGGAGAGCCAGCCCAACCTACAGCTGTTCCAGCAAGCGGTGGAGGACCTGATGGTCGAAAACGGCCGCGCCGTGGGCGTGATGACTCAGATGGGCCTGTGTTTTCGCGCCCGCGCCGTGGTGCTGACCGTGGGCACCTTTCTTGGCGGCCGCATCCACATCGGGCTGGAGAATTACGCGGGTGGTCGCGCCGGCGATCCCCCCGCCAACGGCCTGGCGCGGCGCCTGCGCGACCTGCCCTTTTGTGTCGACCGGCTCAAAACCGGCACGCCGCCGCGCATCGACGGCCGCAGTATCGACTTCGCCCAGCTGGAGGCGCAGCCCGGCGATGCGCCGGTGCCGAGCTTCTCCTTCCTCGGCAAGGCCGCAGATCATCCGCGCCAGATCAGCTGTTTCATCACCTATACCAATGAGAAAACCCATGAGATCATCCGTGGCGGCATGGACCGTTCGCCTATGTACTCCGGGGTTATCGAAGGGGTCGGTCCACGCTATTGTCCCTCAATTGAGGACAAGATCGTGCGTTTTGCCGACAAATCGGCCCATCAGCTCTTCATCGAGCCTGAGGGGCTGAGCACCCACGAGGTCTACCCCAACGGCATCTCCACTTCTCTGCCCTTCGATGTGCAGTTCGAGTTGGTGCGTTCCATCAAGGGGTTTGCCAACGCCCACATCACTCGGCCAGGCTACGCCATCGAGTACGACTACTTCGATCCGCGCGAGCTCAAGCCCAGCCTCGAGACCAAGCCCATGGACGGTCTGTTCTTCGCCGGTCAGATCAACGGCACCACCGGTTATGAGGAGGCCGCGGCCCAGGGTCTTATCGCCGGCATGAATGCCGCCCTGCAGGTGCAGGAAAAAGCGCCCTGGTGCCCGCGCCGCGACGAGGCCTATGTGGGCGTGCTCATCGATGACCTGATCACGCGCGGCACCCAGGAGCCCTACCGCATGTTCACCAGTCGGGCCGAATACCGCCTGCTGCTGCGCGAGGACAATGCAGACCTGCGGCTGACCGAGAAGGGGCGCGAATTGGGATTGGTGGATGATGAACGCTGGAGTGCATTCTGCGCCAAACGCGAGGCGATCGAGCAGGAACAGCAGCGATTACGTAATAATTGGTTGCGCCCCGGCAAGTTGGACGCGGCTCATGTCGAGCGTGTCCTGGGCGCCAAATTGAACAAGGAGGTGCGCGCCGCCGAGGCCCTGCGCCGGCCCGAGGTGAGCTATCGGGCGCTGATGGGCCTGGCGGGCATCGGCCCCGGTGTGAGCGATGCCAAGGTGGCCGAGCAAGTGGAGATCCAGGCCAAGTACGCCGGCTACATCGAGCGCCAGCGTGACGAGATCGCGCGCCAGCGCCAGTATGACGAAACGCGCCTGCCCGAGACATTGGATTACGGCGCCGTGACGGGGCTGTCCCACGAGGTGCGCCAAAAGCTGGCCGAACAGCGTCCCGCCACCCTGGGACAGGCCGGCCGCATCCCGGGCGTGACCCCGGCAGCCCTGTCGCTGTTGCTGGTACATTTGAAAAAGACCGGCAGCAAGTTGTCGCGCTCGGCCTGATTGAATGAAGACGGATGAGCGCCAGCGCCTGTGCGACGGGGCGACGCAACTGGGGATTGAGCTGAGCCCGGGGCAGCAGGACGCCCTGCTTCATTATCTCGCCCTGCTGGTGAAATGGAACCGGGTCTACGCCCTGATCTCGCGCCGCGACGGCGATGACTGGCTGACGCGCCACCTGCTCGACAGCCTCGCCGTGTTGCCGTACATTAACGGGTCCCGCGTCATCGACATCGGCAGTGGCGCCGGCCTGCCGGGCATCCCGCTGGCCATTATGCGCCCGGATGTGGAATTTACCCTGCTCGACAGTAATCGCAAAAAGGCCCGCTTTATGACCCAGGCGGTGATCGAGCTGGGACTGAACAATGTCACTGTGGTGGACCAGCGGGTCGAGGAATTCCGGCCGGAAACAGGTTTTGATTGCATTACCTCGCGCGCCTTCGCCAGCCTTGCCGATATGCTCGTGGGGGCCGGACATCTGGCCGCCCAAGGGGGACGCTTCCTGGCCATGAAGGGCACCTTTCCTGAGGCCGAGCTGGCGCACTTGGCACCGGGGTTCCACGCCGAGGCCGTGCATCTCCTGGCGGTTCCGTTCCAGTCGGGCGAGCGCCACCTGGCGGTGGTGGTTCAGGATAAATAAACGAGGTAACCCAGGCCCATGGTAAAGATTATCGCGATAACCAATCAAAAAGGCGGGGTCGGCAAGACCACCACCAGCATCAACCTGGCGGCCTCGCTGGCGGCCACCAAACGCAAGGTTCTGCTCATCGATCTGGACCCGCAGGGCAATGCCACCATGGGCAGCGGTATTGACAAAAGCGCGCTGGCGACCAGCAGCTGCGAGGTGTTGCTGGGTGAGGCGCCGCTGCAGGAGGCGGTAGTGCGGGCCGAACAGGCCGGTTACGACCTGATCCCCGCCAATGCCGATGTCACCGCCGCCGAAGTCCGGCTGATGGAGATGGCCAATCGCGACGCGCAGCTGCGCCGCGCCCTGGCAGAGGTTCGCGACGACTACGATTACATCCTCATCGATTGCCCGCCCTCGCTCAACATGCTGACGGTCAACGCCCTGGTGGCGGCCCAGTCGGTACTTATTCCCATGCAATGCGAATACTACGCCCTCGAGGGCCTGACCGCCCTGCTCGAAACCATCGAGCAAATCCGCGAGGCCAGCAACCCGGCATTGCAGATCGAGGGCCTGCTGCGCACCATGTTCGACGCGCGCAATAATCTCGCCAACGATGTCTCGGAGCAGCTTACCTATCACTTCGGGGACAAGGTGTATCGCACCGTGATCCCGCGTAATATCCGTCTGGCCGAGGCGCCCAGTCACGGCCTGCCGGTGATGACCTACGATAAAGGCTGTGCCGGCAGCCTGGCCTACCTGGCCCTGGCCGGTGAAATGATTCGTAAGGAGCAGCGCGGCGAGCTGGCCCAGGCTGCGGGTTAACTAAACACAGAGAATTGTAAATCACGATGGCGGCAAAAAAACGAGGCTTGGGGCGCGGGTTGAATGAGTTGCTGGCCGGCTCCAAACCGGTACAGTCAGCGGCGGATGCAGACGCGGCCGCGCCGCACACGGAGCGCGATAGTCTGCGCCATTTGCCGGTGGATTTGATGCAGCGCGGCAAGTATCAGCCGCGCCTCGATATGCATCCGGAGACCCTGCAGGAACTGGCCGACTCCATCAAGGCCCAGGGCGTGGTGCAGCCGATCGTGGTGCGCCCCGTCGGCGCCAAGCGTTACGAGATCATCGCCGGTGAGCGACGTTGGCGCGCCGCTCAGATGGCCGGTCTACAGGACGTGCCCTGCGTGGTGCGCGATGTCCCCGACCAGGCCGCCATGGCCATGGCCCTGATCGAGAACATCCAGCGCGAAAACCTCAATCCCATGGAAGAGGCCCGCGCCCTGCAGCGCCTGATCCAGGAATTCGAGCTGACCCATCAACAAACCGCCGAGGCGGTGGGCCGTTCACGCGCCGCCGTTTCCAATTTATTGCGGCTGTTGGACTTGGACGCGGATGTGCGCACCCTGGTCGAGCACGGCGACCTGGAGATGGGCCACGCCCGCGCCCTGCTCGCCCTGCAGGGCGAAGCGCAGCGTGAGGCGGCACGCCAAGTGGCGGCGCAGGGCCTGTCGGTGCGCGAGACCGAGCGTTTGGTGAAGCGCCAGCAGGCGCATCCCCAGGACAGGCCAAGCGCCAAACCCGCGCCCGATCCCAATGTCCGCCGTCTCGAAAATCAGCTGTCGGAAAAACTGGCCGCCAAGGTCAACATTCAGCACGGCAATAACGGGAAGGGTAAGCTCGTCATCCATTACAACAGTCTCGATGAACTGGATGGCATCCTGGCGCAAATGGGCAGGTCCGAATACTAAGATTTCCTTGGGATTTCCTTGGCGTTTTCGTTTGACCCAGGTGGCGCGATTTTTTATACTGCGCGGCGTTTTGGTTGCGTCTAAGGGTTGCGGCCGCGTGGCGACGCGGGCTATACTCACGCGCCGTTAAGGGGCAGGGGCCCGGCTATGCAAAACAACAAAGGCGCCGGATTGCTCTTAATAGGTGTGGGGACACATCTGACCGCGATGATTGCCGCCGGTTTTATATTGGGTTACGGCTTGGATTACTTAATCGATACCACGCCCCTGTTTATGGTCTTGTTCGGCATACTGGGTTTTGTCGGTGGAATCCTCAAGGCCTACCAGATGCTGATTAGGTTTTATTAAAGTGGATATCGCCATACGCCAGGTGCAATCCAAGGCCAAAAAGGTGGTTGTGCTGCAGTTGATCATCGCGGCGCTGACCGCGGCGATATTCGCGCTAACGCAAGGCGGCTGGTCGGCACTCTCCGCCCTGTATGGCGGCTTCACCAGCCTGGCTGTCTCCTGGATGTTGCGGCGCGGCGTGCTGAAAGCGAACGAGATCGCGCGCGACGATCCCCAAAGGGGAATGACAGCGCTTTACGTCGGCGCAGTGCAGCGTTTCGTGTTGGTGTTGGCGTTGCTGGGTGTGGGGCTCGGCCTGTTGGCCATGGCGCCCCTGGCCACGGTGATCGGATTCGGTGGCGCGCAGCTGGCCTACGCTGTGGTGATGCGCAACGGCGCGCACCCCGCCAGCCGCTGAAAGAATTTAATAATTTACGGGAGATAGAGCCTTGGCAGCAGATAATTCAGGTGGCGGTTCAGTCGCATATATCCAACACCATTTGACCAACCTCTGTGTCGGTGATTGTGACCCCGTCACTCACCAAGCCGCCGGCTTTTGGGCGTTTCACCTCGACACCATCTTCTTCAGTGTGCTCTTGGGCGCGCTCATCGTATTCGTCAGCTGGCGCGTGGGACGCAATCTGGAGACCGGCACGCCGTCGGGTTTCCAGAACTTCGTCGAGACGCTCATTGACTTCGTCAGCCAGCAGGTTAAAGACACCTTTCCCGGCCACAATCCGCTCATCGCACCGCTGGCCCTGACCATCTTTGTCTGGGTTTGGTTGATGAATTTCATGGACTTGATACCGGTGGATTTGCTGCCGCTGATCGCCACCTGGTTCGGCATCGAGTATCTTAAAGTGGTGCCGACCACCGACCTCAACGCCACCCTGGCCATGTCCTTGACCGTGTTCGCCCTGATCATCTTTTACAACATCAAGGTCAAGGGCGTGGGCGGCTATATGAAAATGTTTCTGTTTCACCCCTTCGGCAAATTTTTTGTGCCGGTAAACATCGTCATGACGCTGATCGAAGAACTCGCCAAGCCCTTGAGCCTGGCGCTGCGTCTGTTCGGAAACCTGTTTGCCGGTGAGTTGGTGTTCCTTTTGATCGCTCTGATCGGTGGCACAATGGCGGTGGGTCTGGCTGCGGCCTTCTGGTTGCCGCTGCAAGTGCTATTGGATCTTGCTTGGCTGATCTTCCACTTGTTGGTAATCACGCTGCAGGCGTTCATCTTCATGGTGCTGACCATCGTCTACCTGGGTATGGCGCACACCGATGAGGAACATTGATCCCGGCAGCGGCCGGTAGGAATTGGTTTTAGGTTTTATTTTTTAAATTTTAAATAAGGAGAGTATCAAATGACTGCTGATATGGTCGCAATGATCTATGCGTACACCGCCGTGGGCGTTGGTGTTATTTTGGCCGCTGCCGGTCTGGGTTCAGCCATCGGCTGGGGCTTGATCTGTGCCAAGACCCTGGAAGGCATCGCGCGTCAGCCCGAAATGCGTCCCGCCCTGATGACCAACATGTTCATCTTCGCCGGTCTGATGGAGTCATTCCCTTTTATCATCCTGGCTTTCGCCATGTGGTTCCTGTTCGCTAACCCGTTCGTTGGCGCGCTGGCCGCTTCCATTGCAACTATTAGTTAAGAAAAAGAACACCACGTCTCTTAACCAACTAATAGAAACCAGGGGATAGACTAGTGAATATTACAGCGACCCTACTTGCGCAGATTGTGGCCTTTGTGCTGCTGATCTGGTTTGTAAACAAGTTCCTATGGGGTCCTTTGAGCGGCATGCTGGAAGCCCGTCAGAAGCGAATCGCTGACGGTCTGGCTGCCGCGGAAAAGGGCAAGCATGAACTGGAGCTGGCGGAAAAACGAGCGACTGATGCACTGAAAGACGCCAAGGCCCAAGCTGCCGAGATCCTGACCCAAGCCGAAAGGCGTGGCAACGAGATCGTCGAGGAAGCGAAGACCAAAGCGCGTGAAGAAGGTGACCGCATCGTGGCCGCGGCAAACGCAGAAATCGAACAAGAAGTTAATCGTGCCAAGGAAGAGATTCGTGGCAAGGTTGCCGAGGTTTCTGTCGCTGCCGCCGCCAAGATCATCGGCCGTGAAATAGACGCCAAGGCACATGAGAAATTAATCAAAGATTTGGCTACCCAGATTTAATCCTGACTATGGCAGAAAAAACCACAATTGCACGTCCCTATGCGCAAGCGATGTTCGAAAGCGCAAAAGAAAAGGGAAACATGGACCAGGTCGCGGAAGCGCTGCAAATCGCTGCCGCCGCGGTCTCCGACCCTGCGCTTGCCGCCATGATCGGAAATCCCGATGTGGCGGATGACAAGATCATCGCATTGTTGATTGATCTTTGCGGCGACCGCGCCAGCACGGAAGTCGGAAATTTCTTCAAGCTGTTGGCCGAGTACGATCGGCTGGCGGTCTTGCCGGAAATCTCCGCGCTTTTTGAACGCTATCGCGCCGAGGAAGAACGCACGATTGAGGCCGAAGTCATTTCGGCCAGCGAACTCAACGATGCGCAGAAGACCGATATCGCAAGCGGCCTGAAGAAACGCCTGGGCCGCGATGTCACCCTCGCATGCAGGGTCGACGAGAGTCTGATCGGGGGTGCGATTATACGGGCAGGAGATCTGGTGATAGACGGGTCGATAACGAGCCAGCTGACCAAGCTCGGCCACGCGTTGTCCCGCTAACGTCTTATAGAGGATAGGCATATGCAACTTAATGCAGCTGAAATTAGTGAACTGATAAAAAAGCGTATCGACAAATTTGAAGTCGTAACCGAAGCGCGCACAGAAGGTACCGTGGTCAGTCTGACCGACGGCATCGCTCGCGTCCACGGCCTGGCCGATGTCATGTACGGTGAGATGATCGAGTTTCCCGGCAATACCTACGGTATGGCGCTGAACCTTGAGCGTGACTCTGTCGGTGCGGTTGTCCTGGGTTCTTACCAGCACATCTCCGAAGGTGACAAGGTCAAGTGTACCGGCCGCATCTTGGAAGTGCCGGTCGGTGAAGGCCTGCTCGGCCGCGTCGTCGACGCGCTGGGCAGTCCCATCGACGGCAAGGGCCCGGCCGAGACCTCGGCCACCCTGCCCATCGAACGCATCGCCCCCGGCGTCATCCAGCGCCAATCGGTGGATCAGCCGGTGCAGACCGGTCTCAAGTCAATTGATGCCATGGTGCCCATCGGCCGCGGTCAGCGTGAGCTGATCATCGGTGACCGCCAGACCGGTAAGACTGCGGTCGCCGTCGACGCCATCATCAATCAGAAGGGTACCGGCGTTAAATGTATCTACGTCGCCATCGGTCAGAAAGCCTCCTCTATCGCCAATGTGGTGCGCAAGCTGGAAGAGCACGGCGCGCTGGAACACACCATCGTGGTTGCCGCCACCGCCTCCGACTCAGCCGCGTTGCAGTTCATCGCGCCCTATGCCGGTTGCGCCATGGGCGAATACTTCCGTGATCGCGGCGAAGACGCACTGATCGTTTACGATGACTTGACCAAGCAGGCCTGGGCCTATCGCCAGGTATCCCTGTTGCTGCGTCGTCCGCCCGGTCGTGAGGCGTATCCCGGTGACGTGTTCTACCTCCACTCCCGTCTGCTGGAGCGTGCCGCGCGTGTCAATGCCGATTACGTCGAGAAGTTCACCAACGGTGAAGTCAAGGGTCAGACCGGTTCCTTGACCGCCCTGCCCATCATTGAAACCCAGGCGGGTGACGTGTCGGCCTTCGTGCCCACCAACGTCATCTCCATCACCGACGGACAGATCTTTCTCGAAACCGACCTGTTCAACTCCGGTATCCGCCCAGCCATTAACGCCGGCCTGTCGGTATCGCGAGTCGGTGGCGCGGCCCAGACCAAGATCATCAAGAAGCTGGGCGGCGGTGTACGTCTCGACCTGGCCCAGTATCGTGAGCTGGCGGCCTTCGCCCAGTTCGCATCTGATCTGGACGAATCCACCCGTAAACAGATCGAACGCGGTCAGCGCGTTACCGAACTGATGAAGCAGAAGCAATACAGTCCGCTGTCCATCGCTGAAATGGCCTTTTCACTGTTCGCTGCCAACGAAGGTTTCCTGGACGATGTGGAAGTCAGTAAGGTTGTGTCTTTTGAGCAGGCCTTGCACTCTTACATCAAGTCCAATGCCGCAGATCTGGCCAAGCGCATTAACGATACGGCTGATTACAACGACGAAGTCGCAGGCGAAATGCGCAGTACGCTGGAAAAATTCAAATCAAGCAGCACTTGGTAAGGGGGCTGACGAATGGCAGTCGGAAAAGAGATCCGCACCAAGATCAAGAGTATCCAGAATACTCAGAAGATCACTCGAGCCATGGAAATGGTGGCGGCGAGCAAAATGCGTAAGGCGCAACAGCGTATGCAGGCTTCGCGTCCCTACGCCAAGAAAATTCGCTCGGTTATCGGCCATCTTTCGCAGGCGCATCCGGAGTACCGCCATCCTTATTTGCAGGAGCGGGAATCGGTCAAGCGGGTCGGTCTGATCGTAATCACCAGTGATCGGGGCCTGTGCGGTGGTTTGAACACAAACCTGTTAAAGACCACCGTAAACGCAATCAGGCAGTGGCGTGAAAAAGGTGTTGAAGTCGAGCTTTGTCTGATCGGACAAAAAGGCATCAACTTTCTGAAGCGCCTCGGCAGTATCCGCGCCCAGGCTGCGCAACTTGGCGATGCACCGGGGATCAATGATTTGATCGGCAGCGTCAAGGTGATGCTGGATGCCTTCGACGACGGTGAGATCGACCGCATTGATGTGGTCTTCAATGAGTTCGTCAATACCATGACACAGCAGCCGCGCGTAGATCAGCTGCTGCCGATTCAGGCAGACGACACAGACGAGGAACTGGAGCACCACTGGGATTACCTCTACGAGCCTGAAGCCAAGGATGTGTTGACTGACTTGCTGGTTCGCTATGTCGAATCGCAGGTCTACCAGGGCGTGGTCGAGAATATTGCCTGTGAGCAGGCGGCGCGCATGGTGGCTATGAAGGCCGCCTCGGATAATGCCGGCGAGCTGATCGGCGACTTGCAGCTGGTTTACAACAAGGCGCGCCAAGCGGCGATTACGCAGGAAATCTCCGAAATTGTCGGCGGCGCTGCGGCTGTATAGGCGATCTGGATCACAGGTCTTAGCGGAATACATAAGATTTAAAATTGCAAAGAGGAACTGAATCATGAGTTCAGGAAATGTTGTTCAAATTATCGGCGCCGTTGTGGACGTGGAGTTCACCGGCGACGATCTGCCTAAAGTCTACGACGCCCTGAGGGTCGAGGAGGTCGGGCTGACCCTCGAAGTCCAGCAACAGCTGGGTGACGGTGTGGTGCGCACCATCGCCATGGGTACTACGGACGGTCTGAAGCGCGGTGTAAACGTGAGCAACACCGGCGCACCGATTTCCGTTCCCGTCGGCCAGAAGACCTTGGGTCGTATCATGGACGTGCTTGGCGATCCCATCGATGAAAAAGGCGAAATCGGCGAAGAGACGCGCTGGGAAATCCACCGCGAGGCGCCTTCTTATGAAGATCTGTCCGCCTCGCAGGAACTGCTGGAAACCGGCATCAAGGTTATCGATCTGGTCTGCCCCTTCGCCAAGGGCGGTAAGGTCGGCCTGTTCGGTGGTGCCGGTGTGGGTAAGACCGTCAATATGATGGAGCTGATCCGTAACATCGCCATCGAGCACAGCGGTTATTCCGTCTTCGCCGGTGTGGGTGAGCGTACTCGTGAGGGTAACGACTTCTATCACGAAATGACCGACTCCAATGTTATCGACAAGGTCTCCTTGGTCTATGGCCAGATGAATGAGCCGCCGGGTAACCGCCTGCGCGTTGCCCTGACCGGCCTGACCATGGCCGAGTATTTCCGTGACGAAGGCCGTGATGTCCTGCTGTTTATCGATAACATTTATCGTTATACCCTGGCCGGTACCGAGGTCTCCGCCCTGTTGGGTCGTATGCCTTCCGCGGTAGGTTACCAGCCGACACTGGCCGAAGAGATGGGTGTGCTGCAGGAACGCATCACCTCCACCAAGACCGGGTCTATTACTTCCATTCAGGCCGTTTACGTGCCTGCCGATGACTTGACCGACCCGTCACCTGCCACCACCTTCGCTCACTTGGACGCGACCGTGGTACTGTCGCGTTCCATCGCCGAGCTGGGTATCTATCCCGCGGTGGATCCGCTGGATTCGACCTCACGCCAGCTGGATCCGCTGGTTATCGGTGAAGAGCACTATAATGTCGCCCGTGCAGTACAGGGCACCTTGCAGCGTTATAAAGAGCTGAAGGACATCATAGCCATCCTGGGGATGGACGAGCTGTCCGAAGAGGACAAGCGTATTGTCGCCCGCGCGCGCAAGATCCAGCGCTTTCTGTCCCAGCCCTTCTTCGTTGCCGAGGTATTCACCGGTGCGCCGGGTAAATACGTTTCTCTGAAAGAGACCATCAGCGGTTTCAAGGGTATTGTCGAAGGTGAATATGACCATGTCCCGGAACAGGCTTTTTATATGGTCGGCGGCATCGACGAGGCCCTGGAAAAGGCCAAGAAGATGGAAGAGAAGTAGTCCCCGGCTAGGAGAGTATTATGTCTATGACAGTACATGTTGATATCGTCAGCGCCGAAGCCGAGATCTTCTCTGGCGCCGCCAAGATGGTGCACGCGTCGGGTGAGATGGGCGATCTGGGTATACTACCCCGTCACGCCCCCTTGCTGACCAAGCTCAAGCCCGGAGAAGTCCGCGTCGAGCGCCCAGACGGTGAGGAGGAGTTCTACTACGTCTCCGGTGGGATGTTAGAAGTCCTCCCCCACTGCATCACCGTGCTGGCGGATACCGCAACGCGTGCCAAGGATCTGGATGAAGCGGCCGCCAAGCAGGCCAAGGAGCGTGCCGAGCAGTCGTTGCGTGACAAGCAGGGCGAGATTGAATTGGCCCAAGCCGAGCGCGAGCTGGCCGAGGCCATGGCCCAATTGCAAGCGATCCAGAAGCTGCGTAAAAAGGCGGGGCGTTAGCGCCCAGGTAATGTCAAAGTGATAAAATGAGGGGAAAGGCTGAGAGGCCTTTCCCCTTTATTCGTTTTAAGCTCTAGAGATTCATAGGTGGGCCAATGGGATTAAGTGTAATCATTCTTGCCGCCGGGCAGGGCACCCGAATGCGTTCGGCCTTGCCCAAGGTATTGCACAAACTAGCGCACAAGCCGCTGGTGGAGCACGTGATTGATCGGGCCAAGCAGCTCGGCGCCGAAGACATTCATGTAGTCTACGGCCACGGCGGCGACGCTGTACCGACGACCCTCGCCCATTGTGAAGTGGATTGGGTCAAACAGGCGCAGCAGCTGGGCACCGGCCATGCGGTGGCCCAGGCCATCCCCCACATCCCCGCGGAGCGCGACGTGTTAGTGCTCTACGGTGACGTGCCCTTGACCTCGGCTGAAACGCTAAAGAATCTGATTCAACTGGCGCGCCAAAGCGGCTTCGGTCTGCTGACCATCAGTCTCGATGACGCCGCCGGTTATGGCAGAATCCTGCGCGGTGACGATGGCAGGGTGCTGCGTATCATCGAACACAAAGATGCCAGCGAGGCGGAACGCGCCATTACCGAGGTCAATACCGGCATCCTGGCCACGTCGCGCAAGAACCTGGCGCGTTGGTTGGAGCGGCTCGATAACGACAATGCCCAAGGCGAATACTATCTTACCGATATTGTTGCCATGGCCGTGGCCGACGCCATCGATATCAGTACTACCTCCCCCAGTGACGAGTTTGAAGTGTTGGGCGTAAATAATAAGCGCCAGCTGGCGGCCTTGGAGCGGGCCTATCAACAACAACAGGCCGAACGTTTACTGGATGGCGGGGTTACCCTGCGTGACCCGGCTCGCATCGACATTCGGGGCAATGTCCGCTGCGGCACGGATGTAATCATGGACGTCAACCTTGTCCTCGAAGGCGAGATTGACATCGGTGACAAGGTCGAGATCGGCCCCAATTGTCTGATCAGCAATAGCCGCATCGAGTCCGGCGCGCGAATCCTGGCGAATTGTGTCATTGAAAACGCGGTGGTCGGCAAGGACAGTCAGGTGGGTCCCTTCTCCCGCTTGCGCCCCGAGACGGTACTGGCCGAAGCGACCCATATCGGTAATTTTGTCGAAATCAAAAAGGCGCAGATCGGACAAGGATCTAAGGTAAACCATTTGAGTTATGTCGGTGATGCGGTGATCGGGCGCAACGTGAACATCGGCGCCGGTACCATCACCTGTAACTACGACGGTGCCAATAAGCACCTAACCGAGATCGGCGACGAGGTCTTTGTCGGTTCTGATACCCAGTTGGTGGCGCCGGTTAAAGTCGGTGCCGGCGCGACCATCGGTGCCGGTTCCACCATTACCAAAGCAGTGGCAGCGGGTGCGTTGGCGCTGAGTCGGGCCAAGCAGATCTCAAAGAGTGGCTGGCAACGGCCGATGAAGAAAAAGAGTTAAACGGAAGGATCGCTATATGTGTGGGATTATCGGTGCAGTGGCTGAGCGGGATGTGGTGCCAATTCTACTGGAAGGGCTGCGGCGCCTGGAATATCGTGGCTATGACTCCGCCGGTGTGGCGGTGATCGATGACAAAGACTGTATCGATCGGGTGCGCACCGTCGGCAAGGTGGCCGAACTCGACGGCGCCCTCAAGCAGCATCCGTTGGCCGGCAAAACCGGCATCGCCCATACTCGCTGGGCCACCCACGGCAAACCCAGCCAGTCCAACGCCCATCCCCACATTTGCCGAAAAAGTGTCGCTATCGTCCACAATGGCATTATCGAAAATCACGAATTGTTGCGTAAATCCCAGACCGACGGTGGCCATGCCTTTACCTCGGAAACGGATACCGAAGTCGTGGTCCATCAGATCTACGACTATCAGCAGCAGGGTAAAGGGCTGCTCGATGCAGTCCGCACTACGGTAGCGGACTTGGAAGGCGCCTACGCCCTGGGTGTTATCAGCAACCACGACAAAGCGCGCATTATCGCCGCCCGCCGCGGCAGCCCGCTGGTAATCGGCATCGGCATCGGCGAGCATTTTATCGCTTCCGACGTGGCCGCGTTGCTGCCGGTGACGCAGAAATTCATTTTTCTCGAAGATGGCGACATCGCCGATATTACCCGCGACAGTCTCACCATCTATGACGAACGCGGTGAGATCGTCGAACGTCCGTTGAAGATATCTCAGCTCAGCGCCGACGCCATGGAACGCGGTAGCTACCGTCACTACATGCTCAAGGAGATTTTCGAGCAGCCGCGTGCCATTGCCGAGACCCTGGAAGGCCGGCTCAGTGGCGACACCGTGCTGGAACAATCTTTCGGCCCCGGCGCCAAAGATATTCTGGACAGCGTCAAAGGCGTTCATATCATCGCCTGTGGCACCAGTTATCATGCCGGCCTGGTGGCCAAGTACTGGCTGGAGGCGATCGCCGGAGTGCCCTGTTCCGTCGAGGTAGCCAGCGAATTTCGTTACCGCCATCCGATCGCGCGGCGCAATTCACTGGTGATCGCCATCTCGCAATCGGGCGAGACCGCCGACACTTTGGCGGCCCTGCAGGAAGCGAAAAAACTCGGTTTCGGCCACACCATGGCGATCTGCAATGTGCCGGAAAGCTCCATGGTGCGCGAGGCTGATCTGGCGCTGATGACCCGCGCAGGTCCGGAGATCGGTGTCGCCTCGACCAAGGCCTTTACCACCCAATTGACCGCCTTGATGCTGCTGGTCGTCGTCCTGGGACGGCGCCATGGCATGGCCGCCCAGACCGAGATCAAGTTGGTGGAGCAGCTCAGGAGTCTGCCGCGCCGCATCGAAGAAGTGCTCACTCTGAATGACGCCATCGAAGAACTGGCGGAGTTTTTCGCCAATAAACATAATGCGCTGTTCCTCGGTCGCGGCGCTCAATATCCCGTCGCCATGGAAGGGGCGTTAAAGCTGAAAGAAATCTCCTATATCCATGCCGAAGCCTATCCCGCCGGCGAACTCAAACACGGTCCGCTGGCCTTGGTGGATGCGGAGATGCCTGTTATCGCCGTCGCGCCCAATAATGAGCTGTTGGAAAAACTCAAATCCAATCTGCAGGAAGTGCGTGCTCGCGGCGGCGAACTGATTGTGTTCGCCGACGCGCAGGTGGATATGAAAAGCGACAGCAACGTGCGGGTGATGACCGTGGCGCCCACCGAGGATCCCATCGCGCCCATCATTTATACCGTGCCGCTGCAATTGCTGTCTTACTACGTCGCTGTCCTGAAAGGGACCGACGTGGATCAACCGCGCAACCTGGCTAAGTCGGTCACCGTGGAATAGTTCAACTTGATGAAACTTGCCGAAACTGATAAACTTTGACGCTACTCTTGGGCATCAAGATGCCCGGCAGAGCGTAAAGTGAATATCACCTCTCATTGCATAAGCAATTTCGCGAACTATCTTCCCTTGGATCCCTGCCATCCAAGACTCCGCTATTTATTTCATCAATCGCAGTCATGGCGCAGGCGCGATCTGGACCTGGTAGTTCCCGTGCGCCAGATGAATTGTGGACGATAACCGTTTTTTTATCTAAGGACCCCTGTTATGGATAAGAGCCGAATCTTTTATTGTCAGCCGCAAAAGGCGTTTATGAGCATCAGCAATTGTCATGAATTGCGTGAACGTCCCACCGGCAAGGCGGCGGCGGGCGCCCAGCCCAAGTTGATCGCGTGCGAACGTTGTAACATGTATCCCATGGTCGACAAGAACAAGGTTGAAACGGTGACTATCACCGAATACCTGGGCGGTGTACGCCCGCAAACCCTATCGGCTTGATCCCTCCTCGTCTCCCGGCCGGCGTGGGCCATCGGCGCACCGGCCGGGATTGTTACTGCACGCGTGCCTTGATCCCACCCTTGGCCTATTCTTAACGCTTCAATGTCTATGCTTACCCGCGCTATCTCCAAGGAGAAGGTGTACGCAGCGCTGAATACCGGCATGCGCTGACGGCCGCGGTGTTGTATGCCAAACTTTCAGTCTGGAGATCGCAGTAATGCGGTCGACAAGGACTATATGCGATATGCTTTTCTAAGATGTGGGCATCTGTAATTATTCTGAGCGCATCAAGATGCGTGCTCAGGAATAGCGAGAGCTGGCCATGAGTGGGTAGGGGCGCGCAAGCCGCCAGGACAAGCGGGAGAACAGGCAATGACAGAAACGCTTGAGCAGGTGTTGGGGCACAACAAGGAATCCAGCTACCTGTTGTTCAGATATTATCTGGCATTGGACAAGCCATTTTTGTTGCGTTCGGAATTGTGGGATCACTGGGTCGAATTCTGCGCCGAACGCCAGCAGCCCTGCGACCTGGAATCAAATTCGTTGGCACGGCTGATCCACAATGCCCAAGAAGCTGTGCTCTGCGCCCCCTGGTTGTATCTGCAATTGCGGCCCTTTGTCGCACGCACTAAGTATCTGCGCATCCACGTCGACGAACTGCAGGTTGAAGAGCTTTCGGTGAGCCAGTATCTGCAATTCAAGGAGTCTGTGGCCAAAGGCCAGGACGGTGCCAATCAATGGACCCTGGAGTTCGACATCGGCCCCTTCAACCGAGAGTTTCCCAAACTGCGCGAATCGCGTTCCATCGGTCGCGGTGTGGAGTTCCTCAATCGTCGGCTTTCGAGTCAGCTGTTTCAAGAATTGGGACGCGGCGATCAAGGCCTGTTGCAGTTTCTGCGCGTTCATCAATACGAAGGCCAGCAGTTGATGATCAACAATCGCATCAACGATGTCGCCGAGCTGCGTAAGAATATCCGTAATGCAGAAGATTACTTGGACGAACAGCCGGACCATGCCACCTGGGATGCAATTGGCCACGATCTGCAAAACATGGGTTTCGAGCCCGGTTGGGGGCGTGACGTGGCGCGCATGCGCGAAACCCTGCGCATTCTGCTGGATTTGCTGGAGGCGCCCGAGCCCGGCACGCTGGAGCAGTTTCTCAGTCGCATCCCCATGATCTTCAGTATTGCAATACTCTCGCCGCACGGCTACTTCGGTCAATCCAATGTGCTCGGTCTGCCCGACACCGGCGGTCAGGTGGTCTATATCCTGGACCAGGTGCACGCCTTGGAAAAGGAGATGCGTAAACGGCTGCATGAACAGGGCCTGGAGATCGAACCGCAGATCATGGTGGTCACCCGCCTGATCCCGGACGCGCCCCAAGGCACCCGCTGTGATCAGCGCCTGGAGGCGATCGTCGGCACCAAGAACGCGCGCATCCTGCGGGTCCCGTTTCGTCATGAAAACGGCGAGGTCGTGCCGCAGTGGATTTCGCGTTTCGAGCTCTGGCCCTACTTGGAACGCTATTCCGACGACGTGGCGCGCGAGCTAAGGGCGGAACTGGGCGGTCGCCCGGATCTGATCGTCGGCAATTATTCCGACGGCAATCTGGTCGCCTCCATGCTGGCCCACAATCTGGGCGTGACCCAGTGCAACATTGCCCACGCCCTGGAGAAGACCAAGTATCTCTATTCCGATCTCTATTGGAAGGAAAACGACGCCCAGTATCACTTCTCCAGCCAGTTCACCGCCGACCTGATCGCCATGAATGCGGCCGACTTCATCATCACCAGCACCTATCAGGAGATCGCCGGCACCAGCGAGAGCCTGGGGCAGTACGAAAGCTACGGCGCCTTCACCATGCCTGATCTGTATCGGGTGGTGAACGGCATCGACATCTACGACCCTAAGTTCAACATCGTCTCCCCCGGGGCTGACAGTGAGATCTACTTTCCTTATTCCGATACCGAGCGCCGCCTCACCGGCCTGCACGAGGAGATCGAGACCATGATCTACGGCCGGCCCGACGAAAACAGTCGCGGCCAGCTGGCCGATCCGGATAAACCCATCCTGTTCACCATGGCGCGCCTGGACCGCATCAAGAACATCACCGGCGTGGTGGAGTGGTACGGCGGCAGCGAGCGCCTGCGCCGGGCCGTCAATCTGGTGGTGGTGGCCGGCTATACCGACGCCGACAAGTCGGATGACGAAGAGGAGCGCGCCCAGGTCGCCCGCATGCACCAGCTGTTCGACGAGCACGGCCTGGACGGTCAGGTGCGCTGGCTGGGTGTGCGCCTGGATAAAAAGATGTCGGGTGAATTCTACCGCTGCGTCGCCGACCGCCAGGGCGCCTTCGTCCAGCCCGCCTTGTTCGAGGCCTTTGGCCTTACCGTGATCGAGGCCATGATCTCGGGCCTGCCCACCTTCGCCACCTGCTACGGCGGACCGCTGGAGATCATCAAGAGCGGCATCTCGGGTTTCCATATCGACCCCAATCACGGCAGCCGGGCCGCCGACATAATTGCCGATTTTTTTGAAAAATGCCGGCAGGATAGCGACTATTGGCGGCAGATCTCGACAGGTGCCGTCGAACGGGTGCGGGCCAAATATACCTGGGAGCGGTACGCCGAACGCATGATGACCCTGTCGCGCATTTACGGATTCTGGAAATATGTCACCAACCTGGAACGCGACGAAAGCCGGCGTTACCTGGAGATGTTTTATGGATTACAATTCCGGCCATTGGCGCAAGCCATCGGCAGGTAAATTCAAACCAAGGTAGCCCTTCTTCCCATGGCGACACTCAATCCCCGCCAACATCAGGCGGTACGGCATCTCGACGGCCCCTGTCTGGTACTGGCCGGCGCCGGTTCCGGCAAGACCCGTGTCATCACCAACAAGATCGCCTATCTGATCGAGGTGTGCGGCATTGCCCCGCACAACATCGCCGCCGTCACCTTCACCAACAAGGCGGCGCGCGAGATGAAGCAGCGCGTCGGCGAGCTGCTCACGGGCAAGAACGCCAAGGGCCTGCAGGTCTCCACCTTTCATACCCTGGGGTTGAACATCATCCGCCAGGAACTGACCGCCCTGGGCTTCAAGCCCAACTTCTCCATCTTCGACGCCCAGGACAGTGCCGCCCTGATCAAAGAGTTGCTGCGGCGCGACTTCGGCGACGACGGCGGCATCATCCAGCAGATGCAATGGCAGATCTCGCGTTGGAAGTCCGCCCTGATCACCCCCGCCGAGGCCCCGACCGAGGCCGGCGACGACGCTACCTTGGTGGCCGCCGCGGCCCTGTATGAGCGCTACCAGCGCGCGCTCAAGGCCTACAACGCGGTGGATTTCGACGACCTGATCATGCTCCCGGCGCGACTGTTCATGGATCACGCCGAGGTGCAGGAGAGGTGGCAGAACAAGATCCGCTACCTGCTGGTGGATGAATACCAGGATACCAACGCCAGCCAGTACCAGCTCATCCGCTGCCTCACCGGCGTGCGCGGCGCACTCACCGTGGTGGGCGATGACGACCAGTCCATCTATGCCTGGCGCGGCGCCGAGCCGGAGAATATGTTGTTGCTGCAGCGCGACTACCCCACGCTCAGCGTGATCAAGCTAGAGCAGAACTACCGTTCCAGCGGCCGCATCCTCAAGGCCGCCAACGCCCTGATCAAGAACAACTCCCACGTGTTCGAGGACAAGCGCCTGTGGAGCGAGCTGGGCTACGGCGATCCCATCAAGGTGATCACCCTGCGCAACGACGAACACGAGGCCGAGCAGGTGATCTCTGAACTGGTCAGCCATAAATTCAAGCATCGCACCAAATTTAGAGACTACGCCATTCTTTATCGCAGCAACCACCAGTCGCGCCTGTTTGAGCGCAGTCTGCGTGAGCAGCGCGTGCCCTACTACCTCAGCGGCGGCACCTCGTTCTTCAGTCACAGCGAGGTGAAGGACATGATGGCCTACCTGCGCCTGCTGGTGAATCCGGATGACGATGCCGCCTTCCTGCGCGTGGTCAACACGCCGCGGCGCGAGATCGGCCCCACCACCCTGGAAAAGTTGGGCAACTACGCCGGCGAGCGCCAGCTCAGCCTGTTCGCCGCCAGTTTCGAGCTGGGGCTGGAGCAGTGCCTCAACGAAAAAGGGGTGCAGCGGGTGCGCCGCTTCACCCGGTGGCTGGTGGAGACGGGCGACCGCGCCCAGCGCGGCGATCCGCTCGCGGCGGTCAAGGACGTCATTCGCGAGGTCAACTACGAGGCCTGGCTCAATGACAGCAGCAAGGATCTCAAGCAGGCCGAGAAGCGTATGGCCAACGTCTGGGAGCTGGTCACCTGGATGCAACGCCTGTACGAGAACAGCCAAGAGGACAAGACCCTCGCCGAGTTGGTCAACCACATGAGCCTGATGGACATGCTGGATCGCAACGACGCTGACGAGGCCGGCGACTGCGTTACCCTCATGACCCTACACGCCGCCAAGGGGCTGGAATTCCCCCATGTCTTTCTGGTGGGCGTGGAGGAGGAGATCCTGCCCCACCGCGTCAGCGTCGAAGAGGGCAACATAGAAGAGGAACGCCGCCTCGCCTACGTGGGCATCACCCGGGCGCAAAAGACCCTCACCATCAGTCTCTGCGCGCGGCGCAAGCGTGCCGGCGAGCTGCTGGAGGTAGAGGCCAGCCGCTTTCTCGAAGAACTGCCGGAAGAAGACCTGGAATGGCGCGGCATCGGCCAGCAGATCGATCCGGAGGAGCGCCAGGAACGCGGCCAGGCCCATTTGGCCAATCTCAGAGGGTTGTTAGGAACCTCCTAATCCGTCAGTCTAGACGACTCGCCCGACCGGTCTGAGTGAGGCAAGCGCATGGCTGAACCACAACAAACCCCTCCCACCGCCTTATATCGGCGGCGCTGGTTTCGTCGCAGCCTGGTTGCGTTTGCCGTTCTGGTCATTGTCCTCAGCCTCTTGCCCGTGGCCATTCGCTACGCTGCCATCCATGTGCTCCAGGACCAGGGCATCCAACACGTGGAAATCGCAGATGTGGATCTCAATCTGTTCACCGGTGAAGTCGGGTTGACCGACGTCGGCATCAGCGGTGACGGCCTAGGGCGGGCCACTTTGTCGCGACTTTATGTAAACCTCGCCATTAGCGCTTTATTCAGCAAGCGACTGGCCTTGCAACAGCTTGAACTCCAAGGTCTGGAGCTGGATGTGCAACAGACCGAGACCGGCGTGTGGCAAGTCGCCGGTATTTCACCCCCGACGCCGGCACAAACGACGGCCTCCGAGGTGGAACAAACACCCGCTGAACCCTGGGGTATTGCCGTCGACCAGCTAAAGCTGGTCGGCATTAGCGTGCATCTGTCCATGCCCCAGCTGCAAAGCGATGTACGCATTGACGAACTTCGACTCAGTCAGCTCGCCAGTTGGCAGCCTCAACAAGCAGCTCACTATGAGGCCCAATTACGCATCGATCAGGCGCCGCTGATGCTCTCCGGCACCATGCAGCCGTTCGCCGACACGCCCCAATTTGCCGGCAAACTCGAGCTGACCCAATTGCCACTGGCGCTCGCCGCTGAGTTCGCCCGTGATGCTGGTATCGAAAACCTGAGCGGCGAACTTGCCATCAGCACTGAATTCAGGGCGCGTATCCTTGCCGGCATGCCTGCCGTCGAAACGACTAGCGCGTTGGCTTTGACAGCACTGACCTTGCAGCAAGGCCAATACCGGATGCAAGCGCAGCGCCTCGCTTGGCGGGGCCAAGTCAACTACCTGCCGCCCGCCGACGAACAGGATCTGGGGCTGCGCGCCGATGGCACGCTGATGCTGCAGCGCTTCGTGCTTGGCGATGAGCAAGCCGGCTTGCAGCTGGTGCAACTGCAGCAGCTGGATGTCGACACTATGGTCCTGGGTGAGGCACAGCAGCTGAGCATAAAACACATCGCCTTCGATCAGCTTGAGTTGTTGCAAAAGGGTGAACAACGGCTGCTCAAGACGGCGGCGATCAGCGTGACCGATGTGAGCTTCGACGGCCAACAACACCTGGCCATTAAGGACGTGGTGTTGAACGGCTTGGCGGTGCATGCCGTGCTGAGCGCTGACGGTGAGGTTGAGCTGGTCTCGCAGTTACAGGCGAGCGGCGCGACACAGGCGCAAGACCCCGGGTCGGAGACGGTTGCCGCCACGGCACAAGACGAGGTACCGCCTTTTCGCTTCGAACTGGCGCGGCTGCATGTCGCCGACGACAGTCGCCTCCATTTCAAGGACAACAGTATCGATCCGGCCTTCGAGGCCGACATCAAGCCCTTCAGTCTGACTATCGCCCATGTGGATACGGCGGCGCTCGATCAGGCCATGGAGGTCGATCTGCGGGGCGTCATCAACGGCCAAGACCAAATCACCCTGGATGCCAGCCTCAGACCTTTCGGCGACACGCTTGACCTGCAGGCCGAGGGCAAGATCACGGCGCTGGATCTGCCGCCCCTGTCGCCCTATGCCAACCAGGCCATGGGCTATTACCTGAAGCGCGGCCAGTTGAATTCAAGCCTGACGGCGAGCATCGAGGCTGATCAGCTCGATGCCAATATCCATGTCGTGTTGCAGAAATTTGCCATCGAGGAGGGTGACCCGAGCAAGCACAAGGGCTTTTCGGACAGGCTCTCCATGCCCTTGGATGCGGCGCTCAGTCTGTTGCGCGACAAACACGGGACCATTGAGCTCGATATCCCCGTCCAAGGTGATATCAGCGATCCCCAGTTTGATGTCAGTCAAGTCATCAACAAGGCTTTGGCCAAGGCCACCAAGACCGCCGTCACCGGTTATTTGGCCCTCATGTTGCAGCCCTGGGGGGCGATGCTGATCGCCGCCGATATGCTGAGTGACGCCGGCTCCGTCAGTCTGCAACCGCTGGCGTTTCCGCCGGGCGAAACAGGTCTGGGCCGCGAACAACAGGATTACCTGGTTAAGATCGCCGCGTTGATGCAGCAACGTCCCGAGATCTCGCTTAATATCTGCGGTGTGGCATCGCAGCAGGATCGCCAAGCACTGCTGGCCCTGCGGCAACAAAGCGAACAAGGTCAGGCAAGCTCTTCCGACAACACGCCCCCCGCGGACGAGGCGATCGACAACCAGCAATTGCTGGATCTTGCCATGCAGCGCGCCAGGCAGGTAAAGGCACAGCTTATCGAGCGCGGTATTGAGGCCGGCCGCCTCTTCACCTGCCAACCGGATATGCAGAATGCGGCAAGCAACGCGCCGCTGGTGAAGCTGTTTCTATAGCGCATCATTGCGCGGTAATTCCATAGCGCAGTGATGCGCAAAGTTGTGACCGGTTTGACGCACCCCGTCTCAAGGCGCCGGCGTGGAACGCCGATAATTCCGTTATAAATACACCGCGCCGCTTACACAGGCGCAGCGCGGTCATCGTTTATCGGATACCGGAATCGGCCCATGCTCACCATAATCAACACCCTCTTTTTTGCCGTCGGCCTTATCGCCCTGGTGGCCTTCGTGCTGCTGATGATCGCCGGCTTCAAGCGCAGCCTGTGGTGGGGATTGGCCCTCCTGTTTCTGCCCTTTACCACGCTCATCTACGCCATCAAATATTGGCAGGAAGTGAAGAAGCCATTCCTCGTCTATGTCGGCAGCAATACACTCAGCATTGCCATCGTTGGCTTTGTATTCACGCAGCTGGGCGGGATGCAGGCCGTGCAAATGGCGCAGGACCTGAATGCGGGCAGCTTGACCGATGCGCAAGCCGCCCAGTTTATGCTGGCCAATATGGAAGGTATGGAACGCCTGGGTGTCGGCGGCAAGGACGAGATGCTGGCCGAAGTGCGCGCCGATCCCCATCTGACTGATGATGATGTTAAGCAGGTCGAGCAGATGCTGGGCCAGATCGATGCGCTTGCCCAGGGTGACAAGGCGTCATTCCAGGACGGGGGGCAGGAACAAGGCAGCGCTATCCCGCTGCAGCCGGCCATGGCCGCGGAGATACCTGAGGCAGTGGATGACATCGAGGATAAGATCGCCAGCATGGAGGCCCAGATGGCCGAGCTGGACACCACGGAAAACACATCGGCCGATAACACCACCATCGACCAAGACACCTCCGCACACGTCAGCGCCCTGGGCGTGCCGTTGCCCGAGTATGTGGAGTCGCCTGTCGCAGAAACCCCGCAAGCTGTTGAGCGAAAGCAATCAGGCCCCGTGAGCTTGGCCGAGGCCGATCGCTACTTGGGCGACATATTCATTGTCACGACCCAAGAAGGGGTCACGCGCCGCGCCACCTTAAAAGACGTGCACGGCACCAACCTGGAATTTCAGCGCCGTGCCTTCGGCGGTTCCATCACGTATACCATCGCCAAGGCCGAGATAAAGTCGCTGGTGCTGGACTAAAAGCGGTGTTGATTCCCCATCCCCGCTAGAATACTACCCCTCGACTTGCTGAATACCGTCCAGCAACCAGCTTGTTTGACGCGTATTGGCTTTGACGAAGTGCCATACCTCGTCCACCGCTTGGCGTTTGTCACCCTCTTTCAGCTCGGCGTGGAACAGCACAATGACTTCCTGCTTGGACCCCGAGTCAGTCGCGCTCAGCAATTCCGCCTCCAAAGAGACGATCTCGGTACGTTCCTGGCTGCCGCTGGCGCGGTATTGTTCCTGGATCTCGCCAAACACATGATCAGTGGTGAACTGGCGGATATCGCTCAAGTCACCTTCATCCCAGGCCTGCTGCAGGCGGGCGAAACAGCTGCGTGCCCCGGCGACGAAAGCCGATCGGTCAAAGTCGCGCGGGGCACCGTTGCGCAACATGTCCAGCGAGTCGCTGCCGCCGTTGTCATTCAGCGCCGCTTCGTAATGCTGATAGCCGTCATCCCGCCCGAAGGGGGTATTCCCGTAAGCGGTGGCTGTTTGCTCACGGCGCGTCATAAGTTTGAACAATAGAAAAATAATCATCCCGAATATGACTGCGTCCATGAAGTTGACGCCCTCGAAGGCGCCGCCGAAAAACAGCGCGCCCAACAGGCCGCCCACGGCCAGGGCCCCCAGCACGCCCATGAAGCCGCCACGCTGGGCCAGCTGCTGCTTGCGTTCGGCATTGCGTTGCTGCGCCGGCGAGGCCTTTTGAGCCGGTGCGGCATTACCTTTCTTTAAAGACTGGTTGTGGCTAAACTTGCCGCCGAAGGACTGACCCCCGCCGAAGCGTTTCGCCTCGGCAACGCCCATGTCGGTGACCAGCAGCGCGCCGCCGGCCAATAGGATTGCGAATAAATTGAATACGATCTTCATGATGCTCCCCAACGAATAAATCAATTGCGCCGCGTATTCTACCCAAAAGCACCCGACAATGCCCAATTGAAAAGCGGATATTCATAGTGGCTAATCTGATAAAGGTGGGAATTGACCCCGCAACAAAGGGTTGCGATAGTAAATAAACCGTTTCCAGGAAAAGGGCACGATTCGATATGACAACAATGCAAACCGTGATGTTGGCAATCGGGCTGTTGCTGCTGAGCCTGATGGTGGCGTTGTTGACATTTGTCTGGGTCAGACAGCGCAGCCGCCGTCTGCAACGGCGCATGCTGGAAAATTGCCGCGCCGCGGATGAGCGTATCGTCCTCGGGCCGCAGGCCGCCCTCTACCGCGGCGCGGATCGAGGCGTGAGCAATAATAAAGGCAACGGCGTGATGTGTTTGACCGAAAAGCGGCTCATCTTCGAAAAGCTGACCGGGCCGCGCATCGTCGTCGACCGCGCCGAACTCAAGGATGCGTCCTTGGAGCGCGGCTTTAAGGGCGAGACCGTGCTGGGCACGGGCATTCAGCAGCATCTGCTAGTACATACCAAAGACGGCAACCGCATCGGGTTTTTGATAAACCAGCCGCAACGCTGGCACGATGCCATCAAGCGCGTTGTTGCGAAATAATCTTCCGCGCGTCTTTGACAAGGAATATTTGATTCTTTCATGCCTGAATCCTAGTCACTGAATTATTATCATGGCCCGCTATCACCCACCCCAACCGAAGTCATCGCCTTATATCACCGTAGACGGTTACCAGGCGCTGCAGGATGAACTGGAGGCTTTATGGAGGCGCCGCCACCACGTCACCCAGGCGCTGGCCGCGGCGGCGGCCGAGGGCGATCGCTCGGAAAACGCCGAATACATTTATCGTAAGAAGGAACTGCGCGAAATTGATCGGCGTCTGCGTTATTTACAAAAGCGCTTACCGGACCTGAACGTGGTCCGTCAGTTGCCCGGCGATCAGGCGGCGGTGTTTTTCGGCGCCTGGGTGCGGCTCGAGGACGCGGCGGGTAAGGAATCCGTGTATCGCATTGTCGGTCCCGATGAGTTTGATGTCGGCAAAGGCTATATCAGTATGGATGCGCCCATGGCCCGGGCGCTGATGAAAAGGCGTGTCGATGACGCGGTGACGGTGCACACGCCCAAGGGCGACAAAGTCTATTGCATTGTGGAAATCGCCTATTCAAAGATCGAGTGACTGACGTATCGACTCACGCAAGGCTTGGGGACAGTCGCGCGCCACAAAAAGCTGTGCGATGTGCCGTAAGGCTTGCAACGCCGCCGCGCGCCCTGACACACCGCTTTGCTTGACCGCCTCGGGCCAAGACCGTTTCTGCATTACCTTACCGATCAACAAGGCGCGTTGTTGCGCGTCCAGCTGGGCCATAAAGGCCGGATCGGTGGCCGCCGGAACGAGCGCCTTGAACAAGGCGGTCATGCACGATTCATAGCCACGGTTGCCGTAGGCAAAGCTGAAAATGTCCTGCCAGTCTGAGGCGTCGAGTTCCGCGTCGACGGGCTTGCACGCTTGCATCAAGCGCCGCGCCAGCTCGGCATCGAAATCGCGCAACGGATCGGACAGCAGATCGGGCAGTTGCGCCTGCATGCGCCCATGGGCCTGCGCGCTGATGCGTGTCCCCTTCGGCGAGAGCGGTCGCAGCATGATCAATGAATGGCAGCCGCTGCTGTGCTCCCGGGTCAACCCCAGGCGCGCCGGAACAAAGCCCAGGCGCTGCCAAAAGCCTAACAACTCGGTGCTCAAGCCGAAGCTGGTCCCTACGCAGTCATAGTCTTGATGCGCCAGCCCGGTGATGATTTCGTTCACCAAGTGTGTGCCCAGGCCGCGCCCCTGCAACGCGGGATGCACGGCGATGCGCATCAGGCGCAGATAGCGCAATTGCGGCGCATCAAGCAGGCCGGCGTGAAACGCCAGCGATTGCGGCAGCAAATGGCCTGACGGACGCCGCCGGCCGAGATAGATCTGTTTGGCGAGCGCCGCATCCAAGTCGCCCTCTTGCAGCAGCAATGCCACGGCGACTACGTGTTGGGCATGGCGCAGCACATACACCTGCAGGCCGGGGCTGTCGAGCAATTGACGCAGATCGTTGGGCCGGGTGCGATAGTGGGCCAGTACCAGTAGCCCGAATGTCTGCGACAGGAGCTGTTCGTCGCGTAACAATTGGTCGCGATGAATGCGTTCGACGCGGCAATCCTCGGGCGCAAGCGCGCCAAGTTGCGTTTCGTCGGCAATAACTGCATCGAGCAACAAGGCATCGAAGACAAAGCTTTCCAGCGGATCATTGTCGGCCCAGCGAATCGCCTGGTGCAGGCGCACCTGTTGCCAGCCTGGTGTGCGCCTATCCAACACCTTGTTAAAGCGTAAGGAAAAACCGCGCCCGGTGCCCTCGTAGCCATGCACCGTAGTGGCAAAGGCGATACGGGCGTATCGGCTCAGCAGTTCACTCAACATGGGGGTGGGGATGGCGGCGGCCTCGTCCACCAGCAGCAGCTCGGTCTCGGGACCGTGCGCGATCAATTCATCCGGCGGCATGAAAACCAGTCTGCCGGTGTCCGTTTCGAACAGGCCGCGCGTCGCTTTGCCCTCGGGCAGCAGGCGATGGGCGTGCTCAAATACCGGCGCCACCGCATCCAAGCGGGGCCCGGTTACGGTGATGTGCTTGATGCCTTGTTGCAGTAACTGTGCGGCGGCGATGCCGAGGGCGGAGGATTTGCCGCGGCCGCGATCGGCGATCAGCACCGCCGGACGGCGGCGGTGGCCGCGCGCGACCTTAATAATCGCGGCGACCGCCTCAGCCTGATCCGCGCTGCCGAAGGAATCGGTGCTCGCGGCGGCTGAGACAGGCGGCACGGTCTCCACTGTCGCCGGCGCAACGTCATCGCCCTCATTCACAATCACCACGCCGTGCGCCTGTTGGGCGATCGCTATAAAGCGGCGGATAAATCGACTGGCACCGCCGTCGCCGGAAAAAAAACGCTCCGCCGCCGGGTCGCGCAGCTCGGGCCACTGCGTTAAGGGGGGGGTCAGTAACACCATTAACCCCCCTCCTCGCACAACTCCGCTGACGGCGCCGAAGGCGTCTGCGTCGAAGCCGTCATGGGCATCGTAAATCAGCAGGTCTTTCTCGCCGCCGAGATATTTACGCGCATGGGTTTCAGCGTTCAGCCAGAGACTTTGTGCTTGGGCGAGCTGCGCCGTGATGCCGACGGCTCGCGCCCGGCACCATGACGCGCTGCCGCTCAACAGCAAGGCGCGGCGCTGGCGACTCGCCAAGGCCGACTGGCGCAGTGACATGGCCAAGGCCGAAATGCAATCGGATTGTGCGGCGCGTGTGGGCATAACCATAGTTTATTGGATTGCGGCCATGCTGGACAGGCGCCAATGCAGTAGAATATGGCCATGGCTGCCATCGTTCTCACCACCCTGAATGCCCGCTATATCCACGCCGCGTTCGGCCTGCGCTACCTCAAGGCCAATCTGGATGAGCTGGAACGTGATTGCACGATTATCGAGTTCACCATTCACGAACGGCCCATCGATATCGCCGAGCGTTTGCTGCACGGCAAGCCGAGGATTATCGGCTTTGGTGTTTACATCTGGAACGTGGAGGAAATCACTAAAACCATCGCCCTGATCAAGCAGGTCAGTCCGGCGACAACTATCGTGGTCGGTGGCCCGGAGGTCAGCTACGAGCAGGAACAGCAGGCCGTGTGCAGGCTTAGTGACTATGTCATCGCCGGTCCGGCCGACCTCGCATTTCGCGACCTGTGCCGGCAATTATTCGCCGGGCCGACACCACCGGGTAAATTTCTCCCGCAGCACATACCCCAGCCCGAGGAGCTGAAATTTCCGTATAGCCTATATAGTGACGAGGACGTGGCCCATCGCGTGATCTATGTGGAGGCATCGCGCGGCTGCCCCTTTAAATGTGAATTCTGTCTGTCGGCCTTGGATAGAAGCGCGTCGCCCTTCGAGCTTGATCGATTTCTTGCGGAACTGGATCGGCTCTATCGTCGCGGCGTGCGTCATTTCAAATTCGTCGATCGCACCTTCAATCTTAAAATCGATAATAGCATTCGCATTCTCGAGTTTTTTCTGGCGCGCATGGATGACGGCCTGTTCCTTCATTTTGAATTGATCCCGGACCACCTGCCCGAACGTCTAAAGCAAGTCATCAAGCGTTTTCCAGCCAAGAGCCTGCAATTTGAAATCGGTATCCAAACGTTCAATCCGGACACGCAGCGATTGATCAGTCGCAGACAGGACGCGCAAAAAACGGAAGCCAACCTGGTGTGGATAAGAAACGAAACGCATGCCCATATCCACGCCGATCTGATCATCGGGCTGCCGGGCGAAAGCGTGGCAAGTTTCGCCGCGGGCTTAAACCGCCTCGTGCAGCTGGATCCTCACGAGATCCAGGTGGGTATTCTCAAACGCTTACGCGGCGCGCCATTGGTGCGCCATGTGGATGAACACGAAATGCGTTTTAATCCCCTACCGCCTTACAACATTCTCAGCAATAACTTGATCGACTTTGGCGTCATGCAGCGCCTGAATCGTTTCGCCCGTTATTGGGATATGATTATCAATTCCGGACGTTTCAAACACAGCAAGTCGATCATCCTGGCGGACGACCCGTTTCATCGTTTTATGCGCTTGAGTGATTGGTTGTATGAGGTGACGGGTCAAACACATCGAATTGCGCTGAAGCGTTTGTTTGAACTGGTGCATCAAGGTCTGGTGCGGCAATTGGATGGCGATCTAAATGAAACGTCCAGGCATGTGGCGCTCGATTACCGCGCCTCCGGCCTCAAGGGAATACCCTCGTTTGATCAGGGTAATTGTACGCCGCCGGCGTCTGTCAAGCACGCCTCCAAGCGGCGGCAGCTACGCCACTGAATATTTATTTTGGGTCAATATTTCGCGCTAACTTATTGAAGGTTCAGGAGCGCTGAGCGCGTCTCAAGACCATCGATTAAATCATATTCTGTAATTTGGGTTTGCTGCTATAGTTAACAAGCTTGATATATCCGCAACAATGCTCTTGTCGGCCGTTGAGCATGCACGAGGATGGCAACCGCTTGATAGCTCTGGAGAGAACCGCTATGAAAGATTCGTTTAACTACGCCGGCTTTGCGAATACCCTGGTTGTCCGCAAGGGGGGGCGTAAACTGAAGCAGAAGCGCAGTGTAATTATCGAAGCTGACGAGTTAAGTTTGTCTCAGGAATATCAGATCAGACATTATCCGCCTTATCTATGGCAGGACATGGTTGGTAAAAGCCATTGTAAGAAATAACCTGTTCTATATTCATGTTAATGCGCCGCGTTCTCGCGGCTTTTTTTTGCTTGTTATCCGAGCGCGGCGCGCGGCTGCACGGAGCCGCGAAGCACTTTATAATGACCATTGGCCCATCATCAATAAGTAGTTATGAATCAAACACGTCACCCCCATGTCATTATCAGCCAATCGGTCGCTATTCTGGTAGACGGCAACAACATAGAGCGGAGTATCCATAGCGAAACCGGCGATACCCAAACCATGCTCAACTTCGATACGCTGGTGCCGCGCCTGCTGGATAATCGCGGCCTGAACCGCTTGGTTTATTTTCGCGAAGGTCACACCATTTCCGCCAAGCTGCAGGAGCGGCTGCATACAAATTTTCACGGTTCGGTGCGCCCCTGTCACAAGTCGGCCGATATTCCCATTACCATCAAGGCCACCCAGCTGGCCAGCAAGGTCGACACCATCATCATTATTTCGGGTGATTCGGATTATGTCGAGTTGGTGCGTTATCTCAGATCGGAAGGTGTGCGCGTCGAGATTGCCGCGGTACCCGCGACTACTTCCCAGCTGTTGCGTGAAGAGGCCGACTACTATCACGAGATCACCGCAGTGGACTGGTTTACATTGCAGCCTAAAAAACCGTTAAGTCGTAGTGTCAACAACCACGACAGGCCGCTTGTTTGAAGCGGGGACGGGCAGTAACTGGCTTATGCTGTATACGACAACGTTCTGTTTTAGTGTCCTGGCCGCCGCGTGTCCATTGCTGCAAACGGCACAAGCGTCTAGATCTCGATGTTGATCCAGGCAGTAGTGTTATCTCGGCCTTGTGACGGGATCGGCAGGCACGCCCATGGGTGATACACTGGCAAGCTAAGTCTGCCTGTTTGTGGGTGCCCGAAAACCGAGAGCCAGGCTGCAACAGTGGCACAGCCGTCTGATAAGAGATGGGCATCGCCAAAGGCAAGAATACGACATGCTTAGCAACATATTCCATGAAACATTCAGACTATCCTGCCGGTAAGCTCCGCCCCCTGGTTTCTTCCTCGGCGGTAGAGACGATCGCCGACCAACAGTATTTTCAACGCATCGTGCGCATTGCCGCACAGCATTTCGATGTGCCGTTTGCCTGGATCGGGCTGCTGGACACGGACGGTTTTTCGCTCGCGGCCGCGCAAGGTGTGGCCCTGCGGCGTGTCGACACAGACCAATCCCTGTGTCGCCGAATCATCGAGTCAAGCGAAGACATTGATATCGCCGATACCCACAAAGATCCGCGTTGGGCGCAGCATCCGATGGTGATCGGTGCCCCCTATGTGCGTAGCTTCGCCGCTGCGCGGTTGCGTTCACCCGAGGGCATTGTGATCGGCGCCTTGATCGTGGCCGACAAGCGGCCGCACGGATTTTCGCCGCGGCGTTTGGACATGCTGCGCGACTTGGCCGATTGTGTTGAGCCGCAGTTTGTCAACCTGGGTCGGGCGCGGATGACGCCGGCTATTGATGAGGCCACCCAGGCCGAACTGCGCAAGCTGGCCTTGGTTGCCAGTCGTACCGAGGATGCGGTTATTATTACCGACGCCGACGGCGTGATTGAATGGGTCAACAAGGGCTTTACGCGTATCAGTGGGTTCCAGCTGGGTGAAGTCGTCGGTAAAAAACCGGGCGAAATACTGCAAGGTCCGGAGACGGATCCTGCCACGGTGCAGTTCATGCGCGAACGGCTACGTGCCGGCGAGGGCTTCCGCACCGAGATCATCAACTACGGCAAACAGGGCGAGAAATACTGGCTCGCCTTGGAAGTGCAGCCGGTGCGCGACAACAGCGGGCGGATCATCAACTTTATCGCCATCGAACGGGATATCACCCAGCGCAAACGCGCCACTGAGGAATTGCGCCGCGTCAACTACACCCTCGATAACACCCACGATATGATCTTCATGTTCGAGGCCGAAAGCCTGCGTTTTGTCTATCTCAACAAGGGCGCCGTGGCGTCCATGGGCTACAGTCGGGAAGAGCTTTTGCAGATGACGCCCTATCAGATCAAGCCGCACATTCCCGAATCGCGCTTTCGCGAGATGATCGAGCCGCTATTAAATGGTGAAAAGGACGCGCTTCATTTTGAAACAGTTCATCGCCATAAAAACGGTCACGACTTTGCGGTCGAGGTCTTTTTGCAGTTGGTGCGCGATGAAGAAAGCGGCGAGGCCCGCTTCGTCGCCATTGTTCGCAATATCAGCGAGCGCAAGCGCGCCGAGCAGGAGATGCGGCAGTACACGGCGTCGTTGGAAAAACTGCATGCCATTACCACCGATCCCAAGCTCGATCTGGATGGCAAGATTCAGGCGCTGTTGGCGCTGGGACGTGAGGTATTTGGTCTACCACTGGCCATCGTCAGTCATATAGTGGAAGACCGCTATTGTGTCGAATATAGCGCCGGTCCTCCGCAAGCGCCGCCACCCGGCGCCCAGTTTCCGCTGGATGAGACGTATTGTAGTCATACACTGCATGCCAATCATCCCATCGGCTTTCATCATGTCGGCAATAGTAAAATCAGAAACCATCCCTGTTATCGCCAGTTTGGGTTGGAGTCCTACATCGGTACCCCCCTGTTGGTGGGGCACGAGCGTTACGGCACGCTCAATTTTTCAGGCCCCGAGCGGCGGCCCACGCCCTTTAGCCATTTTCATTATTCATTGATACGCCTGTTTGCCCAGTGGGTGGGCAGTCAATTGGAACAACACATCACCACTCAAGCCCTGTATCGGGAGACGGCCCTGCGCCAGGCCATCCTCGATAGTGCCAATCTGTCCATCATCTCCACCGAGGTGGATGGCACCATTACCAGCTTCAATAAAGGCGCCGAGCGCCTGCTCGGTTATGCCGCCGATGAAGTCATTGGCAAGATGACCCCGGGGGTCATTCATGACAAGGACGAGATAAGCAGACGGGCCGACGTATTGACGCACGAACTGGGCAGGTCCGTCGCTCCCGGTTTCGAGGTCTTCGTCGCCAAGGCGAAGCAGGGACAGATCGATGAGCGGGAGTGGACCTATATCCGCAAGGATGGCAGCCGGTTTCCAGTGCTGTTGTCTATCACCGCCGTGTATGACAGCGACGGCAAAGTCAACGGCTTTCTCGGCATTGCCAGCGACATTACCGAACGCAAGAAGATCGAGCAAATGAAGCGCGAATTCGTCTCCACTGTGAGTCACGAACTGCGCACGCCGTTGACGTCTATTCGCGGCGCGCTGGGCTTGCTGCTCGGCGGTGCCGCCGGTCCGATGCGCGATGAAGGCCGCGCCATGCTTGATGTGGCGCAGCGCAACTCTAAGCGTCTGACGTTATTGATCAATGATCTGCTGGATTTGGAAAAGATTGAATCCGGACGCCTGGAATTCAATGTTAAGCCGTTGGACCTGGTCGCGTTGGCGCACAGTGCGCTTGAGGCCAACGAGGCTTATGCCCGCCAGCATAACGTCTCACTGCGACTGACGTGCGCGCCTGAGCAGGCCATGGTGCAGGGCGATGAAAACCGCCTGTTGCAGGTCTTCGCCAATCTCATCTCCAATGCGGTGAAATATTCGCCTGAAAGGGAAACGGTGCGATTGACCATCGAGCGCAAGGCGGAGTTCTACCGGGTCGCGGTGATCGACCAGGGCCCGGGCATTCCCGAGGAATTTCGTGCCCGCATCTTCGAGCGTTTTGCCCAGGCCGACAGTTCGGACACCCGTGAAAAAGGCGGTACCGGTTTGGGTTTGAGCATCAGTAAAGTCATTGTCGAGCGCCATGGCGGGCGCATCGGTTTTGACAGCGAAGTCGGTAAGGGTGCCTGCTTCTATTTCGATTTACCCCCGTATCAACATTTTGGATCATAGCCAGCGTATTCCACGCCGCACAGCCGGGCCTTGGACTGATGCGCTGGTGTCAAGGTAAGTCATGACTCATGAGGGTTATCACAGACTCAAGCAGCGTTTGGCGCCGCGCCAACCGGATCTCACCGTATTGCTGAAAGGGTGCCAAACCCCATAACCTGACCGCCGTCATGCGCCGCTGCGATGCGCTGGACGTGCTCATCCCGGGTCGGTTTCCATCTCCTGGGCCAAGCCGGCCAGAACGGCGTCGACATGGTGGATACCATGGCGGTGATAGCGTTCTGCCAGTGCGTCGACGCTGAACGCCTGGGCGTCGGCGTGCCCCCGGCTTGCCGCCAGTCGGCCCAGCGTCATAATCAGCTCGGCCCAAGGCAGGGGCTCGGCCGCGGTGTAGTGCCCCAAGGCCTCGGCATAGCGGCCTGCCTGGTCCCAGTCCTGCTGTTGAATACAGCTGTAGATCGCATTTTCGTAAAAGTGGATGTGATTGTGACCCACGGCGCCGGCCGACAGGATGCGCTGGGCCTCCGCCAAGGCCCAACGGCGCTTATCCCCATCCGGGGTATAGCGGGCCATCTGGCCCAGAAACCAGGCCCCCATGTAGGCCAGGTCGTCACCGCTGAGACGCAGGGCCCGTTGGATCAGCCGCAAGGCATGATCCGGACGCCCCTGGGCCGCGGCGATGTCCGCCAGAACACCGAAGCAATCCGCCTCGAAGCGGCGCGCGCCCAGCTGTTGGGCCAGGGCCAGGCCACGTTCTAGTTGGTCTTGGGCCGCCGCCAGCGCCCCCTGGAAATAGAGCATCATGCCGAGGATCTCGCGGGCGCTGAGCTCGGCGCGACGATTGCCGATCTGCTGCGCCAGCTCGATACAGCGGCGATTGTCCTCCATACCCTGTTCCAGGCGATTGAGATACATGGCCGTCAGGCCGCGCATGGAGAGGTTGTTCACCTCGATCTGCTTAAGATCGTGTTGGCGGGCGAGATCGACACAGCGACGGAACAGCTCATGGGCGGTCTGCATGCGCCCGCGCAGGTAGTGGGCGTCGGCCAAGCCGCTCAGGGCGTGGGCCTCCAACGCCAGTGAGCCGCACTGCCGGGCGCCGTCCAAGGCCTGCTGGTGGGAGGCCATGCACTCATCCAGGCGTCCCAGGGGGAACAGCACATTGCCGCGTAAATAGGCGATGCGCGCGCGCTCGGCGACGGCGTCCTGGCGGCGGGTCAAAGCCTCGGCCTGGGCCAGGGTGGTCAAGGCTGCTTGATATTCGTCGTGCAGATGCAGACAGGCGGCCCTGCCCATCAGGGCGCGGCAGCGTTGCAGGGGGTGCTGGGCGGCGGCCTCGGCGCGCGCAAAGGCGGCGATGGCGGCATCGATATGGCCGGTCTCGCGTGACAGCTCGCCCAGCAGCAGGGCCAGCTCGAAGCCGTCATCCCCGGTGCGGGACAGCCCGCGCCGTAACAGCTGGCGGGCGTGGGGCAGGCGATACTGGGCCGCCAAGCGCCGGGCCGCCGCCAGCAGGGCCGCGGCCGCGGCGGGATGATCGGCCCGATCCAGGTGTTCGGCATGCAGGACCGCGTCGCGCTGCGCATACCACTGGGCGGCGCGCTGATGCAGGGCCGCCGCCTCGCGCCCGAGCATTGAGGTATAGACACTCTCCTGGATCAGGGCATGGTGGAAGATCAGCACCTCGCCCTGGGGTCGCAGCATACCCGCCTGCGCCAGTGCAGCGCCGTCATAGGCGTCGTCCGCCAGCAGATGGCGCAGCGCGGCCAGGGGGCTGTGCTGACCCAGTACCGCCGCGGCCTGGGCCGCCTGTCTGTCGCGCGCTGCCAGGCGGTCCAGTTGGGCCTGGACCAGGACCTGAATCGAGTCGGGAAGGCGGGCGTCCGTGTCACCGACCCCTTGCAACAGCTGCAGCAGGAAGAAGGGATTGCCGGCGGCTCGTTCGATGCAACGCTGGGCCAGGCCCGAGTCGGCTTCCTGGGTCCGGGCCAAGGCCTGCATCTCCTCCGGCGCTAGTACGCCCAGGTCCAGGGTGGTCAGGCTGGCCCCCAGCATGGCCCCGCGCCAGGCGGGATCCAAGGGCTCTCCCGCCACCCGTGAGGTCATCGCCAGCAGCAGCGGCAGACGACTGGCACTTTGCACCAGGGCGGCCAGATGGGACAGGGTGTCGGCATCGGCCCAGTGGATATCCTCCACCAGCAGCAGCAACGGTCGCTGCGCCGCCGCGGCCTGCAGTAACCGTGTCAGGACAGCCTGCCGGCCCTGCTGGCGCGCCGCGTCCTCCATGGCGGCGAACATGCTCGCCGCGTCCGGCGCCTGGCCCAACAGGTCGTGCAGCAGGGGGCGTTGACCGGATTCGATGACACCGCGCTTGACCAAGGCCTCCACCTGGCCCTGGGCCAGCCGACCTACCAGGCCCTGGACCAGGGTCTGTATGACGCTGGGGGCGGAGTCGCCGACGTCCCGGCATTGCATCACCTGGGCCTCGAATCCTTGGGCGCAGGCCCGTTCGACCCAGGCCTCCATGAGGCGGCTCTTGCCGATACCCGCCGCGCCGCGCACGTAAAATGCCTCGCCGCGTTCGTTGGACCGGCACTCCTGCAGGGCTGCACTCAACAGGCGCATCTCCCGCTGGCGCCCGATAAACCCGGGTCTGTGGATGGCCTGGGGATGCAAGGCATGGATCTGCCAGCCTTGGACCGAGGTCAGCGGGCGCGCCTCCAGCTGTTGGGCATGTTGGCGATAACAGGCCTCGCTGACCAACACTTGACCGCCCGCCGCGGCCCGTGCCAGCCGCTCCGCGCTGCTCAGGGGGCTGCCCACCACGCCGTATTCCTGGAACTGGGGGCTGCCCAGGTCGCCGGCCAGCAGCTGGCCGCTGGCCAGCCCCAGCTGGGCTGTCAGCCCCTCGCGTCTGAAGGCCGCGCCCACCGCTCGACGCAGCGCAACGGCGGCCTGCAGGGCCCGCCAGCTGTCATCGTCATGGGTCAGTGGCACCCCGAACAGGACCATCACCAGATCGTCCAGCCGTTTGACGACGTTGCCGCCGCGCCGGCCTACTTCGGCATCGACCAAGGCGTAATAGCGGCTCAGGTGTCGATGCAGGGCCTCCGCCCCGAGGGTCTCCGCCCACGTGGCAAAGCCCTCGAGACGCAGGCACAGTACCGTGGCTTGGCGCAGTTGCGCGCGGGCTGCCGTCGTCGGGGCGGGGGGCGGTGCCTCGTCCTGGGCGGCATCGCCGGGACGGCGGCGTCGGGCCAGGATCTGTTGCTGTAGTTGTTCGGTCTCGGCCTCGGGGGCGACCCCGAGCTCGCGCTGCAATAGGCGTCGGCACTGGTCATACTGCTTCAGGGCCGCGGTGAAATGGCCGCGCCGAGCATGAAGCTGCATGATCACGCGATGGGTGGCCTCGCGCAGGGGGTCCAGGGACAACAGCCTCAAGGCCAGGTCGAGGGCCTGTCCCGGGTGTTCGTCTTCCAGATGGCGCGTCAGTAAACGCTCCATCAGCACCAAGGCCTGGTGCTGCAGCTGGGCGCGTTCGCTCAACAGCCACTCCTCAAATACCTCGGCGCGTGGATTGAGTCCCTCCAGCAATTCCCCCTGGTACAGGTCCAGCGCGCGCACCAGGTTCTCGCTGGAGCCCGCCTCCCCCAGGCGCCGAAACTCGTTGACGTCGCAGCTCAGCCGGGCCGCGTCGATCCACAGCTGGTCGTCGACGGCACCGATGACGTTGGCGGGCAGGGCCTTGCGCAGCCCGGCCAGGGCCTGGCGCAGGCTTTGGCGCGCCTGTTCATCGCTCCCTTCCCCCCATAGCAGGGCGGCCAGTTTTTCGCGCGTCTGGGCCTGGCCGGGCTGCAGGGCGAGATAGGCCAGCAGTGCCTTCGCCTTTTTCGCTGCGACGATGCGCTCCGTGCCGGCGGCGTCGCGCAGCTGGAAGCCACCCAACAGGGTGAGCCTTGCCGCGGGGGAGGTGGGATGCGCGTTCATGATCAGCGATTGTGGTCCCGGCGCGGGCAGGATGCAAAAAAATTATGTTTTGACGCACTTTTCACGCCGCGCTTGACGCCGGCTTGACGGCGGCGGGCTAGCTTGATTGGGGAAGGGAGAGGTATTTCATTTATCGCAACCGAGGAGGAGATTGCCATGTGTCTGAATCATCAACTTGCCCAGTTTTCCAGCGCCAAGGCCGACGCCTTTGCCGAGCGTCTGGTGGACAGCCTCAACCAGGGGGCCGTCTGTTTGATGACCTCGATCGGTCACCGCACCGGCCTGTTCGATCGCCTGGCCGAGATCGGTCCCGCCGACAGCGCCCGGCTGGCCCGCAGCGCCGGGCTTAACGAACGCTATGTGCGCGAATGGCTCAATGCCCTGACTGTCGCCGCTGTGGTGGAGTACGACCCGCACAACGGGGTATATACCCTGCCCGCCGAGCACGCGGCCTATTTGACCCGCGCCGCGGCGGCGGACAACATCGCCGTGTTTGCCCAATACATCCCCGTGTTGGCCACGGTGGAGGACGCCATTATCGATTGTTTCCATGAGGGGGGCGGTGTGCCCTATGAAAGGTTCGACCGCTTCCATGAGGTGATGGCCGAAGACAGCGGCCAGTCCGTGTTGTCTTCCCTGTTCGATCATATCCTGCCGCTGGTCCCCGGGCTTAAGGAACGCCTGGCGGCGGGTATCGAGGTCTTGGATCTGGGCTGTGGCCGGGGCCGGGCCCTGCAGCTATTGGCTCAGCACTATCCGCGCAGTCAGTTCGTCGGTATTGATTTGTCCCAAGAGGCCATCGACTATGCCCGTGCACAGGCTGAGCAGAGCGGACTGGACAACCTCCATTTCCTGCAACAGGACCTGACCCACTTCGATGAGGATGCGCTGGCCGATCAGTTTGATCTGATCACCACTTTTGATGCCATTCACGACCAGGCCAAACCCCGGGCGGTGTTGAAAGGGATCCACACGGCACTCAGGGATGACGGTGTCTATTTGATGCAGGACATCCATGGCTCCAGTCGGGTGGAGAACAATCTCGATCACCCCATCGGGCCCCTGCTTTACACCCTCTCCACCATGCACTGCATGACGGTGTCCTTGGCCCAGGGGGGTGATGGCCTGGGCACCCTGTGGGGCCGCGAGACGGCCAGCGCACTGCTCCGGGAGGCTGGTTTCCGCGACATCGACATCCACCGGCTGGCGCATGACTTTCAGAACGACTATTATATCATCCGCAAGTAGGCTAAGGGGGCGGCCGCACCGCCCCCTGCTTCCATGCAAGCTCAACGCACACCGTCAGAGACCCTGCCCCTGCTCCGCATCGCCTGGCCCCTGGTCATGGCGTCCCTGCTCAGTATGGGAATCTCCATCACCGATGTGGTCATGAGCGCTTGGCTGGGCCCGCTGCAACTGGCCGCGGGGGCGGCCATGAGTGATTTCTATTCCGTGGTCTATTACCTGGCCCTGGGGGTGATTGCCGCCTTGTCGCCCATCATCGGCCAGGCCCTGGGGGCGGGCGATCGGCGCACCGTGCGCCGTGCCACCCAACAGGCCTTCTGGGTGGTGGCGCTGTTGTGTCTGCCGGGTGTCCTGATCATCGGGCACAGCGCCTGGTTCCTGTCCCTGTTGCAGGTCAAGGCGGAGATCATCCAGGCCGGTATTCCCTACGCACGCATGATGGCGCTCTATTTCTGTTTCATGTTGCTGGCCATGGTGTGGCACTACTTTCTCTCGGCGCATAAGCAGACAGCGGTCATCTTCCGCGCCATGCTCGCCATCCTGCCCCTCAATGCCCTGTGCAATTACCTGTTCATGTATGGCTTCTGGGGCGTGCCGGCCTTGGGCCTGGCCGGGATAGGGTTCGCCTCGGTGGTCTGCGCCACCACCTTGTTTGCGGCCTTGACTGTCTATGTGCTCAGGCACAGGCAATATCATCGTTATCGCCTCGACAAGGGCCTGTTGCGCTTCGACGGCACGCAGTTCGCTGCCCTGTTCCGCATCGGCCTGCCCATCGGCATGATCAATCTGGCCGAGCTGGGGGTATTTCTGCTCGCCACGGTGATCATGGGGGCCATCAGTGTGGAGGTGCTGGCGGCCCACACCATTGCCATCCGCATGGCCGGGGTGATCTATGCATTGCCGCTGGGGCTGGCCCAGGCGGCGGCGGTGCGGGTGGCTTGGTCGGTGGGGGCCAAGGATGCCCCGGCCGTGTGGGCGGCGGGGCGCAGCGCCTGTGCTCTAGCCTTGGGGCTGGGACTGGCGTATCTGATCCTGTTGACGCTGTTCAGCGAGGCCATCGCGGGTCTGTTTCTCCAGGGCCAAGGGGGCATGGATGAGACGCTGGCCCTGGCCCAGCGTTTTCTCATTTTGCTGGCCCTGGCCCAGCCCTTGGCCTGTCTCGGGACGGTCGCCGGCGGCCTCCTGCGCGGCTGCAAGGATACCCGCGTCCCCATGGTCATCACCCTGGTCTGTTATTGGGGCTTGGGCTTCGCCACGGCCATGGTGCTGGCCTTCGGCCTGGGCTATGGCGGCACCGGCATCTGGATCGGCCTGGCGCTGGGCGACGCCCTGGTGGGGATCATGCTGAGCCTGCGACTGAATCGCTACCGGCGCCAACTCAAGCTGCCGGATGCCGGCGCGCTGGTCTTGAAGGGCTAACGCTTCAGGTCATAGCCGCCATATTCCACCCCGGTGAGCTGGGCCATGTCCGTCTTAAAGGTGGTCAGGTCGTCCTTGTTGAACTGGTGCAGATGATCATGACCGCAGGCGCGCGCCATCACCTGCATCAGGGAGACCGAGGCATTGAGGAAATTGGCCAGGCGCCGGGCACTTTCATCGACCTTGATGCGTTGGCGTAGCGTTGGGTCCTGGGTGGCCACCCCCGAGGGGCAGTTATTGGTGTGGCAGATGCGCGCTGCCACACAGCCCACCGCCTGGATGGCGCTGTTGGCCAAAGCGATGCCGTCGGCGCCCAGGGCCAGGGCTTTAATGAAGTCGCTGGGCAGGCGCAGCCCGCCGGTGACCATGAGCGTGACCTTGCCGCTGGCGCCCTGGTTGTCCAGGTAATGGCGTGCCCGCGCCAGGGCCGGAATGGTGGGCACGCCGATGTGATCACGGAATAACAAGGGGGCGGCCCCGGTGCCGCCGCCGCGGCCGTCCAGAATGATGTAATCGGCCCCGGCCTGCAGGGCGAACTCGAGGTCGCGCTCGATATGATTGGCGCTCATCTTGAAGCCCACCGGGATACCGCCCGTGATCTCGCGCACCCGGTCGGCGAATTGTTTGAATTCCTTGGGCGTGGTGAGATCCGCGAAGGCGGCCGGGGAGAGCGCCGGGGTGCCCGCCTTCAGGCCCCGGATCTGGGCGATCTTGCCCACATTCTTGGCGCCGGGCAGGTGGCCGCCGGCGCCGGTCTTGGCCGCCTGGCCCACCTTGAAATGAAAGGCCTGGACCTTGCTCAGGAGCGCCTCCGTGTAGCCGAAGCGGGCACTGGCCAGTTCATACAGATAGCGGCGGTTGGCCTGCTGCTCCTCCGGCAGCATGCCGCCCTCGCCGGAGCAGATACCGGTGCCGGCCAGTTCGGCCCCCTGGGCCAGGGCCAGCTTGGCCTCTTCGGACAGGGCGCCGAAACTCATGTCCGACACCAACAGGGGTATCTTGAGCTCCAGGGGCTTTTTGCTCTGCGGACCGATGACCAACTCGGTGCCCACCGCCACGTCCTCCATCAGCGGTTTGGTATCCAGTTGGGCGACCATGAGTTGCAGATCGTCCCAGTCGGGCAGTTTATAGCGCGGTACCCCCATGGCGGCCATGGGCCCATGCGGGCCCAGTTGATCCAGACCCTCCTGGGCCAGCTGATGGATCAGCTCGACGCTGGGTTCCTCGGCGGTCGCCTTGGGGCTGGGCGCACCCGCCGTGTCCACAGCGTCATCCGCCGGGGCCGCTTTACCCACCTGCTCGTCACTGAACTGCTGATGGGTGCCGTCGCAATAGGGGGCATTACGTGTCTGTTTACAGCGACACAGCCAGGCATCGGTGTCTTCTTCCACCTGAAACGGCAAGGGCTCGATGCCGGTGCCCTGGTGGGAGCCGTCGCAAAAGGGCTGATTATCGGAGCGGCCGCAGCGACAAAAATAGTACTCCTGGCCTTCCTTGAGCTGGACATTGATGGGTTGATTGTTCGCGATGATGGGTCTGTTCAAGCCGTGTTCTCCCTGGCGTCGGGCCTAAGCCGCGTGATCTTGTTACCCGACTTATCTTAGAAAAGATCCGTCGGGAATGACACAGCCGCCCTCGGCGGCTGTGTCAACGGGGCCGCTCAAGCGGTGGACCGGACCGCGAAGGAGAGCGACTCCCCCGGGAAATCGTCCAGGCAGAACACCGTATGCCAGGCGCAGGCGTTCAGGTCCTGTTGCGGCAGCAGGATGATATCGCCGGGGTGGAGGATATAGCCATAGCCCTTGTCCATGAGTTGGCGACAGAACTCGGGGCAGCGGTTGAGCAGTAATTCCAGGGCTTCGTGGTCCCGTTCGTCCAGCCCGCGATTCAACTGTTCGCGGTGGTTGGCCGTGTCGTTGAGTTGTCGCCGCACGGCGTCATCCGGCAACAGCCTGTCCAAAACGGCCTGGTGGCGCGGCTGGTTGATAAAGGCCTGGATCTCGTCCATCAATTGGGTCTTGGCGCAGGCCAGCCAGGCGGTGCGGCCATGCAGCTGGGCGAAGACCACGCCCAGGTGACCGCGCTCTATATCCTGATGAAATTGGGCGCCGCCGTTGGGGGCGTTGAAATAGATGATGCGTTCCACATAGGCCAGCTGCGTTGTGCCCAGCACCCTGCCCATAAACGCCTCCAGGGCCGGGTTGGCGCTGATGATCGCCGACTCTGGGAACAGGGCCTCGGTTAGGCGCGCGGCATAGTCTTGTCTGACCGGATCGGCGGCCACGTCTTCATAGCCCACCATGCCGAAGGAGAAGCGAAAGCGCAGCGAGGCGTCATCCTCTTCGAAGGACAGCCAGGAGGCCTTGCACCAGAGGTTTTCAGCCACCACCTCGTCGCCCGCGACGGCGTCGTATTCGATGGTTTCGATTTCCTGGTCGTCGCCCTCGTCCTGACAGGCGGCGAGCATTTCGAATTGCGCCGCGGTGCGTTCGCGGTAGGGGGGCTGTTCGAATAGCTCGGCCACCTCTGCGCCGGCCGCCACCCGCTCAAACAAACGCAGCGAGGCCTCAATGTGGCCCTGTTGTGAGTCGAGCTGCGCGCGCACGAAACCCGGCAGCACATAGGCGCCTGCGTCGGCCCAGGCGGCGGCGGCCTCATGGGCGTCGATCGCGGGTGCCGCGTGACCTGCGGCAATCCAACCTAGCGCGGTGCCGCGTCGTTTAAGCAGCATGGGCGGGTTGAGTCCCTGTTGCTGTGCCATGAGAGTGGCCTGGTCTGCGCTGGTGCCAGGGCCGGCGAGATAGGTGACATGTGACTGCTGCATGCGCATTCCGTAATCCGATTCAAGTGGGCCAATACTGATAGTTTACATTGAGTTGCAGCGCGGATTTGGTCACAATGGCGCCCATGTCCACGCCGCCTTATTCTATCCGCGTCAGCACGCGCGCCAAACGCCTGCAGCTCAAGGTGCTGCCGCCGGGCAAGGTGGAGGTGGTGGTGCCCAAGCGGGTCAGCTTGAAACACGTGCCGGGTTTCGTCGCCGAACACCAACACTGGCTGCGCGCGCAAGTGCAGCGCATGACGACCATTTACGCCGCCGAGCCGCTATTGCCCGATATCATCCGCTTACCCGCTGTCGCCGAACAGTGGCAGGTCGATCATACGCGCGCCGAGCGCAATCGGCTGCGGCAATCGGGCGAGTGCCGGCTGCAGCTCAGCTGCGCGGACCAGCATCATGCCTGTGGGTTACTGCAGCAGTGGCTGCAACACCATGCCCGCCGGCTGTTGCCGCCGCGCCTGGCGCAGCTCAGCGACGCGCTGGGCCTGCCCTTCAATCGCGTTACGGTGCGGGCGCAGAAAAGCCGGTGGGGCAGCTGCTCGGCGCGCAACAACATCAATCTCAATCGCGCCCTGCTGTTCGTCTCGCCGGGGGCGCTGCGTTACCTCATGCTTCATGAGCTGTGTCATACCGTGCATCTGAACCATTCGCCACGCTATTGGAATCTGGTGGCGAGCCTGATGCCGGATTACCGGACCTATGAAGCCGAATTGCGTCAGGCCATGCGGGTGGTCCCGCGCTGGGCTTTGCCCGGCTAGAGGCCGTTTCGTTATACTGGCGCGTCCAACTCACCTATCGAAAATGCCGGTCCAGTGCGACGGCCGGGGCCTGGGAGACATAATGAAGTCCAAGGCGCTGATTTGACGGGGTGCTCGGAGCGGAAGACGGTGCAGGCGTAGTCGACACTACGTCAAGCTGGCTGGAGTGAGAACGCCCTGTCAAATCAGATGGATTGGTGTTCGCAGTAGGAGAGTGGTGAGAAATGCGGGCTAGCGCGCCTGTCTCACCATTGTGCGTAGGGACACGGTTCAAGGCGGCGGTAGGGCGTGCCATTGGATTGGGCCTGCCCCGGTAGCAGGGGGCTGAGACAGGCGGATTAGTCGGCCCCAGGTGCTTGCGGCAGGCAGATCTCCATGGCGATGGGCAAGTGGTCTGACAGCGCCTGATTCACTACTTTGACCTCGTTGACCTGCACCGCCGACGTCGTCAGGATGTGGTCAATATTGCGCGCCGGGCGCCAGCTGGGAAAGGTCAGGTGGGTCTCTTCCGGTGCGCACAAATCGGTGTTGGCGAACAGCCTGCGCATCTCTTCACTGTCCAAACTGCAGTTGAAATCCCCCATGACACAGGCATGTGAGTAGTCGCTCACCAGTTCGCCGACGAAGTCCAGTTGATATTGGCGTGCCCGTTTGCCCAGTGCCAGGTGTACCAGGAATAGGGTCAGGCTGTGATCGTGGGAGCCGAAGCGCGCCATCAGGGCGCCGCGCCCCGGCATCATGCCGGGCAGCTTGTATTCGGTGACCTCGGAGGGCTTGAAGCGGCTCAGGATGCCATTGCTGTGCTGGGCGAACTTGCCCAGGTTGCGGTTGGTCTGGTTGTACCAGAACGGGAAACTGCCGTGCTGGGCCAGATATTCCACCTGGTTGATGAAATGGCTGCGCAGGCTGCCGCCGTCCACCTCCTGCAGGCCGACGATGTCGTAATCGCCCACCACCTGGGCGATGCGGTCGAGATTGTCCAGGCACTGGGAGTGCGGCAGGATGTGCTTCCAGCTGTGCGTCAGGTAATGGCGCGTGCGGGTGGAGGCGATGGCCACCTGGATATTGAAGCTCATCAGCCGGATCTTGCGGCCGCCGTCGGCGGCGTCGGCGGGCGCGTTGTTGACGCAGTCGGCGGTTTGCATTGTGTTATAGATGTATGATGGTCTCACCCAGTTTGGCGGTCAGTTTCAGGTTTTCTGAATAGTCCACCGGGCAGTCGATAATGCTGACCGTGTCGTCGGCCAAGGCCTGCTTCAGGGTCGGCAGCAGATCTTCGGTCTTGTCAATGCGATAGCCCTTGGCGCCGAAGGCCTCGGCGTATTTGACGAAATCCGGGTTGTCAAAATCCACGTGGCTCTTGCGGCCGTAATGGCTCATCTGTTTCCACTCGATCAGGCCGTAGCCGCTGTCATTCCATATCAGGATCACAATCGGCGTCTTGAGGCGCATGGCGGTTTCGATCTCCTGGCTGTTCATGAGAAAGCCGGCATCGCCGGTGACGGCGACGATCTTTTTATCAGGATAGGCCAGTTTGGCGGCGATGGCGCCCGGTACTGCGATGCCCATGCTGGCGAAGCCGTTGGAGATGAGACAGGTATTGGGCCGCTCGCAGCGGAACATGCGCGCCATCCACATCTTGTGGGCGCCGACGTCGCAGATGGCGATGTCGGACAGCTTCATGGCGGTGCGCAGGTCCCAGATCAGCTTTTGCGGTTGCACTGGGAAGGCGCGGCTTTCGGCGTGTTCGTTCATGTCCTTGATCAGCGCTTGGCGCAGCGCGCGCATGGGTTCCCCCTGGTGCGGGGTGGCCCGTTCGGCGATGCGTTGCAGACTGAGCTTGATGTCCCCCACCACGCCCATGCTGACACCGTAATGGGCGTCCACCTCGGCCGGTTCCACGTCGATGTGGATGATGCTGCGGTCCTTGGTGGGGTGCCAGAGGTAGGGGTGGTATTCCACCAGGTCGTAACCGACGCAAATGATGACATCGGCCTTGTCGAAGCCGATGCCCACATAGTCCTTGGCCTGCAGCCCGGCGCTGCCCAGGTTCATGGGGTGCTTGAAGGGCACCACGCCCTTGGCCATGAAGGTATTGCAGACCGGAATGTTGAGCCGGTCGGCGAAGTCGGCCAATTCCTTCGCGGCCCCGGCGCGTATGACGCCGTGACCGGCCAGGATAATGGGGTGCTTGGCCGCCGAGATGGCTTGGGCGGCCGACTCCACCCGTAGTTCGGAAGGCGCGGGCATGACCGGTTGCTTCGACCACAGCGGCTCATCCTCGATTGCCATGTCGGCGATGTTTTCCGGGAACTCGATAAAGCAGGCGCCGCTCTTTTCGGCCTGGGCCAGCTTGAAGGCCTTGCGCACCACCTCGGTGATGATGTTGGGGCTGAGCAATCGCGCCGAATATTTGGTGATGGGGCGGAACATCTCTTCCAGATCGAGCACCTGGTGCGATTCCTTGTGCAGCCGGTTGGTGCCGGCCTGACCGGCGATGGCCACCAGCGGGGCGTGGTCCATGTTGGCATCGGCCACGCCGGTAATCAGATTGGTGGCGCCGGGACCCAGGGTGGAGAGACACACCCCGGCGCGGCCGGTGAGGCGGCCGTAGACATCGGCCATGAAGGCGGCGCCCTGCTCGTGGCGCACGGTGACGAAGCGGATGCTGGAGTCCAGCAAGGCGTCCATCACCGCCAGGTTCTCCTCGCCCGGGATGCCGAAGATGTACTCGACACCTTCGTTCTCCAGGCAGCGAACGAACAGTTCAGCCGCGTTCATAAGGTGATTTAACCCTCTTTTTCGACCAGGGCGTTGACCGTCTCGATCATGCCGCGAAAGCCGTTGGTCTTGCCCGGATCGGTGATGTACTTGCCGTTCACCACCATGGACGGGGTGGCGCGCACGCCGTAGCGCTTGCCCAGTTCGGCGGCGCGGCGCACCTTGGCCTCCACCGCGAAGGAGCGGAAGGCCTTGTCGAATTTGTCGCGGTCGACACCGTGCTCGACGAATAACTGAGCGATTTCCTCTTCGCTATTCATGCGCCGTTTCTGCAGGTGGATGGCCTCGAAGAAGGGTTGGTGGATCTGATCCAGCACACCCAGGGCCTCGGCGGCATAGAAGGCGCGCGCGTAGAGGGCCAGGGTGCTGTTAAAAATGGCGGGCAGGCGCACAAATTCCACATTGTCCGGCTTATTCTTCAGCCAGCGCTCCAGCATGGGCTCGAAGCGGTGACAGTGGGAGCAGCCATAAGAAAAGATTTCCACCACCTCAATCTTGCCTTCGTCGGTGGAGGTGGGTTGGGCCGGTACGATGGCCACATGGGTCACGCCCTCTTGCAATGGCGCGGCATGGGCGCCTGACATGGCGAAAAACGGAATCAGCGTCAGCAGGGCGAGTTTGAACAGTTTCATCATGCAATATCCTTAAATTGTTAATGACTCTCGGTGTGACTGTGGAGATCAAGTGCGCAAATTGTATCTGATTGTCGGCGGCTTGTGGGTGAGGCGCGCACATCAGCGCGTGGGCTGTTGCCGCGCTAGAACATGAGACCGTTTTGTTGGTAATATCGTTCTGAATTTTTTCACAATTTTTTAGGAGCAGGCGCGCCATGTCGGGTAAAGGGATAGATCTGAAGGCCTTCATGAACCAGCAATACTTGTGCGAATCCTTGACCATGAGCGAGGTTGAGAAACTGCTGGAATATACCGAGCTGGTGTCATTCAAGAAGAATGAGACCATCGCCCCGGCGGGCTCGGTGGGCGATGCACTGTATTTCGTGGTGCGCGGCGAGGCGGCGCTGCTGTTCGATGACAGCGGCCGCGAGGTGGAGGTGGGGGCCATGAAAGAGGGCGAATTGATGGGTGAAATGTCTTTCTTCGACCGCAAACCGCGCATGCTGCAGATGCGTGCCACCAGCGCCCATACCGAGCTGCTTAAATTGCCGCGCCCCATGTACGACCGGCTCAGGATCGAACACCCCTACATCGCCGTGAATCTGCTGGAGCACGCCATTATCAGCCTCGATCACCTGGTGCGGCGACTGAGCACGGAAGAGATCAACCTGTCGCGTTACATCTACGGACCGGGCAAAAGATAGTCCCGATGCATCCCCTCTATCAACGCGCGAGCTTCGTCACCGGCGCCCACAACCTGTCGCAACTGCCGCCCGACACAGGCACGGAAGTCGCCTTCGCCGGGCGTTCCAATTCCGGCAAGTCCAGCGCCATCAATCGCATCACCGGGCAAAAGTCGCTGGCCCGCACCAGCAAAACCCCCGGCCGCACCCAGCAGATCAATTATTTCGCCCTGGATGAGCAGCGCCATATCGTCGACCTGCCCGGCTATGGCTACGCCAAGGTGTCGGAAAAGGTGAAACTGCATTGGCAGCACACCCTGGAAGCCTATCTGCAGCAGCGCCAGGCGCTGCGCGGCTTGGTATTGATGATGGATATCCGCCATCCGCTCAATGAATTCGATCGCCAGATGATCCTCTGGTGCCAGCACAGCGCCATGCCATTGCACATCCTGCTCACCAAGGCCGACAAGCTCGGCCGCGGCGCCGCTGGCAATGTGCTGCAACAGGTGCGCCAGGTGCTGGCCAACGACTATGGTGTGGAACGTGAGCGGCCCTGGGCCACGGTGCAGTTGTTTTCAGCCTTGAAGGGCCTGGGGACCGAGGAGGTATGGACGGTGCTGGATGCCTGGTTCGAGCGGGCGGCGGAAAAAGAAAGAGCCCCGAATTAACCACGGTTCGGGGCTCAAATTACCACCCAGGGGTTAGGTGGGAGTCTGCCATTAACTGAGGAGGAGAAGGCAGATTGTTGCGTTCGAAAATTTGACAGCGGTGCTGAAATTAAAGTTCAATAGCGGGGCCTTAAAAAAAATACCCCGGCCAATTGGGGGGACCGGGGCGAAGGCTCTGCCGGATATTGGGGGAATGTCCGGCAGTCGTGTCCGCTGAGGGAGGAATTCCAACGGACCCATAACTTCCGTAATTATACAACAATCTTAGAATCAGTCAAAATAATCGCCTTAGTTTGTGTGTATACGGGTATAAAAAAAGCCCCGGAAACTTGGAGGGAGTCCGGGGCATCAAGTCTAAGCCCGGCTTGGGGAAACCGGGTAGAGGGGGCCCCGCTCAGGGAGGGGAGCGGGATTAAGCGCAAAGGGTAGCGCTTACCTATGTAGATCGGCCCGGAATTTAAAAGTTCAAGGGCCGATCTTCTTTTTTTAAGGTAATTTTTTTGGCTTAATCCGCATTTCTCGCCCGCGCTTAATGGGCCTCGTCCCAGTTGGCCCCCACACCGATATCCACCACTAAGGGCACATCCAGTTCGGCGGCGCCGGCCATACAGCGGCGGATGCCGTCCTTGGCTTCCTCTATCTGGCCTGTTTTCACCTCGAACACCAGCTCGTCGTGTACCTGCATGATCATGCGTGCCTCGACCTTGCTGTCGGCCAGCCAGGCGTAGGTCTCGATCATAGAGCGTTTGATGATGTCGGCCGCGCTGCCCTGCATGGGGGCGTTGATGGCGGCGCGCTCGGCGTACTGACGGCGCTGGCCGTTGCGGGAATTGATGTCGGGCAGGTAGAGGCGGCGGCCGAACAGGGTCTCCACGTAGCCCTGGTCGTGGGCTTGGGCACGCATGCGGTCCATAAAGGCCTTCACCCCCGGATAGCGCTCGAAATAGAGATTCACATATTCCTGGGCCGCGCCGCGCGCGATGCCCAGCTGTTTGGCCAGGCCGAAGGCCGACATGCCGTAGATCAGGCCGAAGTTGATGGCCTTGGCGCTGCGGCGCTGGTTGGGCTCCACTTTATCCAGCGGCAGGTTGAAGATCTCGGCGGCGGTGGCGCTGTGGATGTCCTTGTCTTCCTGAAACGCCTTGACCAGCCCTGCGTCGCCGGAGAGGTGGGCCATGATGCGCAGCTCGATCTGGGAATAGTCCGCCGCCAGCAGTTGGCAGCCCTCCGGAGCGATGAAGGCCTGACGGATGCGCCGGCCCTCCTCGCTTCTGATGGGGATATTCTGCAGGTTGGGATCCGAAGAGGACAGCCGCCCGGTGGCCGCCACCGCCTGATGATAGGAGGTATGCACCCGGCCGGTGTCGGGATTGATCTGCAGCGGCAGTTTATCGGTATAGGTGGACTTGAGTTTGCTCATGCCGCGGTGTTCCAGGATCAGACGCGGCAGCTCAAAGTCCAGCGCCAGCTCCTGCAGTACCGCCTCAGCGGTGGAGGGCGCCCCCTTGGGGGTCTTTTGCAGCACCGGCAGTTCCAGTTTGTCGTAGAGAATGGCCTGGATCTGCTTGGGGGAGCCCAGGTTGAAGCGTTCTCCCGCCGCCGTGTGGGCCTGCTGCTCGATCTCGTCCATGCGCCGGGCCAGGGTCTTGCTCTGCTTGGCCAGCATGCCGGTGTCGATGAGCACGCCGCGGCGTTCGATGTCCGACAGTATGGGCACCAGCGGCATTTCGATGGTCTCGAACACCTGTTTCAGGCCGGGCTCTTGTTCCAGCCGTGGCCACAGGGTCTCATGCAGGCGCAGGGTGATGTCGGCATCCTCGGCGGCATAGGGGGCGGCCTGCTCCACGGCGATCTGGTTGAAGGTCAGTTGTTTGGCGCCCTTGCCGGCGATCTGTTCGAAGTGGATGGTCTGATGGCCTAGATAGGCTAAGGCGAGGGAGTCCATGTCGTGGCGCGAGGCGGTGCTGTTGTAGACATAGGATTCCAGCATGGTGTCAAACTGCACGCCGCGCAGGGTGATGCCGTGGTTGGCCAGCACGCTCATGTCGTATTTCAGATTCTGGCCGACTTTTTTCTTGCCGTCGTCTTCCAGCAGCGGTTTGAGTTGATCCAATACCTCATCGCGATCGAGTTGCTCGGGGGCGCCGGGATAGTCGTGGGCCAGGGGTACGTACGCCGCTGTGCCGCTGTTGATGGCGAACGACACGCCGACGATGCGGGCGGCCATGTAGGCCAGATCGGTGGTCTCGGTGTCGAAGGCGAACAGTTCGGCCTTGGCGAGTTTGTTCAGCCATTGATCCAGCTGTTTTTGTGTCAGGAGGGTCTGGTAGTCGGTCACCACGGCGGCGCTTTCGGGCTCGCCTATGCCCTCTGCCTCCGGCGCCCCTTCGTCCAACTGGCGCAGCCAGGTCTTGAACTCCAGCTTCGTATACAGCCGGCGCAAAGCCTTCGTGTCCGGGGTTTGCAGTTTCAGTTGCTCCGGTGTCTGCGCCAACTCTACATCGCATTTGATGGTGGCGAGCTGGCGCGATAAGCGCAGCTGCTCCAGGTTGTCGCGCAGGCTCTCGCCCACCTTGCCCTTGATCTCATCGGCCCGCTCGATGATCGCATCCAGGGAGCCGTACGCCTTGAGCCACTTTACCGCCGTCTTGGGGCCGACCTTGGGCACACCCGGGATGTTGTCCGAGCTGTCGCCCACCAAGGCGAGATAATCGATGATGCACTCCGGCGGGATGCCGAATTTGTCGATCACCCCGTCGTGGTCCAGGCGCGTATTGGTCATGGTGTTGATGAGGCTAATCTTGCGGTCCACCAGCTGGGCCATGTCCTTGTCGCCGGTGGAAATAACGGTATCCAGGCCGTGCGCGGTGGCCTGGCGTGCCAGGGTGCCGATGACGTCGTCCGCCTCCACCCCGTCGATGATCAGCATGGGAATGCCCATGGCCCGCACCAGTTCGTGCAGCGGTTCGATTTGGCTGCGCATGTCGTCCGGCATGGGTGGCCGGTGTGCCTTGTACTGCTCGAATAGCTCGTCGCGGAAGGTTTTGCCCTTGGCGTCGAACACCACTGCCATCAAGTCGGGCTCGTAGTCCTTCAGCAGACGGCGCAGCATATTGGCCACGCCGTAGGCCGCGCCGGTGGGCTGGCCGTCGGCAGTGGTCAGCGGCGGCAGGGCGAAAAAGGCACGATACAGGTAGGAGGATCCGTCGACGAGGATGAGCGGTTTGGGTGTGGTCATAATGAATGCCGGATTTGTCTTCTAAACTGATAGTGAGGTGGGGCAACATTATGCAACACTTCGTCCATCGAGGTGAGAACCCCATTCAGTGACAGCAGGAGGGCCGCAGTGGACGAGCAACAAAAATCCAGTCATCCCGGCATGGCGCAACCCAACGATTCCATGCTGACGCGCGAATCGTGGAAGATTTTTCAGATCATGGCCGAGTTCGTCGAGGGTTTCGAACGCCTGGCGCAGATCAAGCCTTCGGTGAGCATTTTCGGGTCGGCCCGCACGCCGCCCGATCACCCCTATTATACGTTGGGCGAGGAGATCGCCATGGCCCTGTCCGAAGCCGGCTTCAGCGTGGTCAGCGGCGGCGGCCCCGGCATCATGGAGGCGGCCAACAAGGGCGCCTTCGCCGGTAAGTCCCCCAGCATCGGCCTGAATATCGCGTTACCATTTGAACAGATCGCCAATCCCTATCAGGACATCTCGCTCAATTTCCGCCATTTCTTTTCGCGCAAGGTGATGTTCGTCAAATACGCCTCGGCCTATGTGGTGCTGCCCGGCGGCTTCGGCACCCTGGACGAACTGGCCGAGATCCTGACCCTGGTGCAGACCAAGAAGACACGCCGCATTCCCATCATCCTGGTGCACAAACCTTTTTGGCAGGGCTTGTTGCAATGGTTCGAGCACACCCTGGTCAAGGAGAAGGTGATTGCGGCGAAGGACATGCAGTTGATACAACTGGTGGATTCGCCTAACGAGGTGGTAGATGCTATCTTTAGCCACTACGAAACGCGCAGGTTCGAGCCGTCGCCGGAGGAAAAAGAACGGCTGATGGATCTGTAAGGACGAGACGAACGGATTGATGCAAACCCGATATTTATTGGCCCTGTGGACGTTATTGTCGGCCCCCGCGCTGCTGGCCCAAGCGCCGCAAGAGGGCGCGTCGCCCCTGGATCAGGCCATGGAGCCGGAGGTGGTCATCACCCCCACGGAACAGGGCCGGGTCAAGGAATATCGCGTCAATGGCCAGCTCTACATGATCGAAATCGTGCCCACCAAGGGCGCCCCCTATTATCTGATCGATACGGACGGTGACGGACTGCTGGACAACCGCCAGAATCACCTTGAACCCGATCTGACCATTCCGCGCTGGCCCGTCTTGCGCTGGTAGACGTTTCGCTTCACCGTTGATGCCACCGAGCCGGGCGCTATTCCGGTATCGGTGCGGCATTGTTGATGGTGACAAAAACAAACAGAATAATCCTTGCTTAGACGTCTTTTTGTAAAGAATTGCCAATAAAATGCGCTAACCTATTGTTGGCGCTGGGTTGTTTTTCAGTTATGCACAAAATCTGTGGATAAGTGTGTGGAAAGTTTGTCATAAACAGAGATAGATGCCGCCATAAGGGCGCCATCCCAGGATTGGTCAAAATGTGCCCAGGCGTTTATAGATATAAAAATCAATGAGTTGTGGAGTTCAATCAAACGCCGTGGACGATCAGGGTAACCGTTTAACAGGCAATCGCTGTAGCCGTTCGATGGTGTGCATAAGTGATGCCGCACGCCTGTGCGCAGCGCCGCCCGGGCTGGCCGACAAAAAAGGATTGTTGTAATCGTGGTCGCCATCAGCGGGAAGGATTTGCTCATGTTGTGCCGCCAGCCGGGTGCGCGCCTGCGCGTCCTGGTGCATGTGCTGCTGATCCTGATGTTGTGCTACAGCCTGGCCCAGCTGACCTGGCGCCTCTGGCCCGAACCGCAATTGCCGGCCTTGTTGCCGACGCCGGGGCAGAGTGTCGCCGTTGCCGGCGGCGCTAGCGACAGCGGGCTGGCGCGTCAGATTCCCCAGTGGCACCTGTTCGGCGAGGTGGCGCGTGAGGTGGTGGCGCCCAAGCCGGTGGATTTGCCGGAGACCAATCTCAAACTTACCCTGCGGGGTCTGATTGCCTCCACCGATCCGCGCGAGGCGCGCGCCATCGTCGCCGACGCGTCCGGTAAAGAGAATTTTTACCGCATCGGCGACCAGCTGCCGGGCAATGCCGAGCTGGATGAGATCCATGTCGACCGCATCGTGATCAAGCGCGGCGGGCGCTATGAAACCCTCAAGCTGCCCAAAGAGTCATTGAACATGGGTGTCACAGCGCCGGCCCGGGCGGCGGACCCTGCCGCCGGTGTCGGTGGCAGGACGCCGGCCGTGGCGCCGCGGCGTTCATACTCGCTGCGTGAGTACCGTGATACTTTATTAAATGATCCCCAGCAGGTGGCCGATCTGGTGCGTATCAACCCGGCCTATGACAACGGCAAGTTTGCCGGCTACAAACTACAAGCCGGCCGTGACGCCAGTTTTCTGGCCCGTTACGGTCTGCGGCCGGGAGATGTGGTGACCGCGGTAAACGGCGTGGCGCTGGACAGTCCCGCCAAGGGCTTCGGTTTAATGAAGGATTTGGCCAACGCTGATACCCTCGACCTGGTGGTGGAGCGCGACGGCATTAAGCAACGCTTCGCCCTGCCAATGAATTAGGGGCGAGTAGGAAAATAATGGAATCAAGTCAAATGAATTGCAGGCCAAACGCCACGCATGTCCGGCACCGCGGGTGGTGGCTGGCGGCCTTGTTGGTATTCAGCAGCCTGTGGCTGGGCGCCGCCCAGGCCCAGCAGTCCAGCATCACCTTTAATCTCAAGGATGCCGAGCTGGAAACCGTCATCGCCACCGTGGCCGAGTTCACCGGCAGGAATTTCATTATCGATCCGCGCGTCAAGGGCAAGGTCACGGTCATTTCATCCAAGCCCATGAATGCCAATGAGGTGTATCAGACCTTCCTCTCCCTGCTCGAAGTCCATAACTTCTCCGCCGTGCCGGTGGGCAACGTGATCAAGATCGTGCCCTCGGTGAACGCCAAGCAGATGGGCGGCGCCGAGCGGCTGCGCGGCCAGGCCGAGGGCGACGAAATCGTCACCCGCGTCATCGATGTGAAAAATGTCTCCGCCGCCCAGCTGGTGCCCATCCTGCGGCCCTTGGTGCCCCAGCACGGCCACATGGCCGCCTATGCCCCCACCAACGTGCTCATCGTCTCCGACGCCGCCGCCAACGTCGACCGCCTGCTGAGCATCATCAACCGCATCGATGTGGCCAGCGCCTCCGATCTGGAGGTGATGGCGCTCAAGCACGCCTCGGCCACCGAGGTGGTGCGCATTCTGGAAAACCTGCGTCAGCAGGGTAAGCGTACGGATCCCAATCAGCAGTCCGGCGCCGCCGTGCTGGTGGCCGACGAGCGCACCAACAGTATCCTCATCAGCGGTGATAAGTCGGAGCGGCTCAACATCCGCGCCATTATCAGCCATCTGGACACGCCGTTGGAGACCACCGGCAACACCCATGTCATCTATCTGCGTTACGCCAAGGCCAAGGATCTGGTGCCGGTGCTGACCGGCCTGGGCGAGAGCTTCGAGAAGGAGCAGCAGGGCGGCGGTAAGGCGCCGGCGCCGACAATGCGTTCGCCCATTACCATCCAAGCCCACGAATCCACCAACGCCCTGGTGATCACCGCGCCGCCGGACCTGCTGCGCTCGCTCAAGGGGGTCATCAAGCAGCTCGACGTGCGTCGCGCCCAGGTGCTGGTGGAGGCGGTCATTGCCGAGGTCACCGAGAACAAGACCGCCGAATTGGGGGTGAGCTGGTTTGTCGACGGTTCGGGAGACGGCAAGGGACCCATCGCCGGCACCAGCTTCACCGAATTCAATGCCACCGCGGTCGGGCTTGGACTGCGCAGCGGCAACATCACCTCGCCGACCCCGCCACTGAGTTTTCTCGGGGTGGGGCGAATCAACAGCGGCAGCACCGATTTCGTCGGTTTGATCAAGGCCTTGCAGGGCGATAGCCGCGCCAACGTGTTGTCCAAGCCCACCATCCTGACCCTGGATAATGAGGAGGCCGAGATCGTGGTGGGCCAGAATGTCCCCTTTCGTACCGGCAGCTACACCAGCACCGGTGACGGCAGCACGCCCAACAATCCCTTCACCACCATCGAGCGCAAGGACGTGGGCGTGACCCTCAAGGTCAAACCCCAGATCAATGAGGGCGATGCGGTCAAGCTCGACATCGAACAGAATGTGGACAGTGTCGCCCCGTCGACCGAGGGCGCCTCCGACCTCATCACCAATAAACGCTCCATCCGCACCTCGGTGCTGGTGGATGACGGCGGTACCATCGTCCTTGGCGGCCTGGTTCAGGACGACGTCAACGAGTCGGAACAAAAGGTGCCCCTGCTCGGCGACATCCCCTTCCTGGGGGCCCTGTTCCGCAATAAGTCTTCGGAAAAGGTGAAGAACAACCTGCTGGTGTTCATCCGTCCCACCATCGTGCGTGACGCCGCCGTGGCCGGCAATATCACCTCCAGCAAATACGACTACGTACGCGCCGAGCAGCTCAAGTTTCAGCGCCAGGGCGTGATGATGTTGGACGAGAGCGAGGTGCCGGTGTTGCCCGAATTCCTGGAACTGCCGCCGGCCTACGAGCCCCTTCCGGCCGGCACCGAAAGCGGTCGATTGAACGACGATGCTGACTGACACCCAGCCTGCCGACACCCCCGCCGATGCCGCAACGCCGCGCAAACGACTCAGCTTCGGGTTTGCCAAGCGCCACGGTGCCCTGCTCAAGGCCCTGACGCCGGACGCCGCCCAACTGCAATGCCGCGCCACGATCGCCAGCCGCAGCCTGGCCGAGTTGCGGCGCTATTTCGGCGTGCCCCTGCAATTGGAGGTGATGCCCCCGGAGCAGTTCGAGCGCCTGCTGCAGCAGAGCTATGAAGGCGGCTCCGGCGAGGCCTTCGACATGATGGGCACAATGGGCGAGGAGGACGACCTGTCCAGCATCGCCCAAGAGCTGGACGAGCCCGAAGACCTGCTGGAAAGCGAGGACGACGCCCCCATCATCCGCCTGCTCAACGCCCTGCTCACCCAGGCCATCAAGGAAGGCGCCTCCGATATCCATCTCGATACCTTCGAGGGCCGCATGGCGGTGCGCTTCCGCGTCGACGGCGTGTTGCGCGAGGTGCTGGAGCCCAACCGCCACCTGGCGCCGCTGCTGGTGTCGCGCATCAAGGTCATGGCGCGGCTCGACATCGCCGAAAAGCGCCTGCCGCAAGACGGCCGTATTTCACTGCGTATCGCCGGCCGGCCGGTGGACGTGCGTGTCTCCACCCTGCCGGTGGGCCAGGGTGGCGAGCGTGTGGTGCTGCGCCTGCTCGACAAACAGGCCGGACGCCTGGACCTGGAACACCTGGGCATGGAACAAAACGCCATGCGCCAGCTGGACAAGCTGATCCACCGCCCCCACGGCATCATCCTGGTCACCGGCCCCACCGGCTCGGGCAAGACCACCACCCTGTACGCGGGGCTGGCCCGGCTCAACGACAATCAGCGCAACATCATGACCGTGGAAGACCCTATCGAATACTATATCGACGGCATCTCCCAGACCGCCGTCAACACCAAGGTGAAGATGTCCTTCGCGCGTGGCCTGCGCGCCATCCTGCGCCAGGATCCGGACGTGGTCATGGTGGGCGAGATCCGCGACCTGGAGACCGCCGAGATTGCGGTGCAGGCCTCCCTCACCGGCCACCTGGTGCTCTCCACCCTGCACACCAACACCGCCGTCGGCGCCATGACCCGCTTGCGCGACATGGGGGTGGAGCCCTTCCTGCTCTCCTCCAGCCTGATCGGGGTGCTGGCCCAGCGCTTGGTGCGCCTGCTCTGCCCCCACTGCAAGCAAGCCCACCCGGCCAGCGCCAGCGAATGCGAAAGCTTCGGCTGGGATGCGGCCAATCCGCCCACGCTCTATCGCGCCCAGGGCTGTCCCGAGTGCAAGCAGGTGGGCTATATCGGCCGCACCGGCATCTACGAACTGGTGATCGTCGATGAGCCACTGCAGACCATGATCCACGACGGCGCCAGCGAACAGCAGATGGAGCGCCACGCGCGCCAGACCACCGCCGGCATTCGCGACGACGGCCTGCGCCGCGTGCTGGCCGGCGCGACCTCGCTGGAGGAAGTACTGCGCGTCACCAAAGAAAACTAGGCGCAAGGACACACTAAATGCCCGCCTTCGAATACAAGGCCCTGGACGCCGCCGGCAAGCAGCACAAGGGTGTGCTTGAGGCCGACACCGCGCGCCAGATTCGCCAACAACTGCGCGACAAGGGTTGGATGCCCCTGGGCGTGGACGAGGTGCGCCAGCGTGAGACCCGCCAGCGCCAGTCCTTGACCCTGCTCAGGCGCGGCCTCAACCCCGCCGATCTGGCCCTGATTACGCGTCAGCTTGCCACCCTGGTACGCGCCGGCACCCCCATCGATACGGCCTTGCAGGCGGTGTCGCGCCAGACCGAAAAGCCGCGTTTGAGCAATATGCTGCTGGCGGTGCGCTCCAAGGTGAAAGAAGGCCATCCCCTGGCCGTGGCGTTGGCCGACTTCCCCCATGCCTTTTCCGATCTCTATCGCGCCACCGTCGATGCCGGTGAGCAGTCCGGTCATCTGGACGGCGTGTTGGAGCGCCTGGCCGACTATACCGAGACGCGTCACGCCCTGCGCCAGAAATTCCAGCTGGCGCTGATCTACCCGGTACTCATCGCCGCAGTGGCGGTGATGGTGGTGGTGGGGCTGGTGGCCTATGTGGTGCCCAAAGTGGTGGAGGTGTTTGAGGGTATCGGCCAGGAACTGCCCCTGCTCACGCGCGGTCTTATCGCCCTGAGTGATTTTTTGCAGAACAACGGGTTCCTGCTGCTTGGCAGCCTGGTGACTGCCATAGCGGTCGGCGCCTGGTTGCTGCGCCGCGAGGGACCGAAGCGCCAGTTCCATAAACTGCTGCTGCGGCTACCGCTGATCGCGCGCCTGGTGCGCGGCATGAACACCGCCCGCTTCGCCCGCACCTTCAGCATCCTGGCCAGCAGCGGCGTGCCGGTGCTGGACGCCATGCGCATCTCCGCCGAGGTGGTCACCAACCTGCCCATGAAGAGCGCGGTGGAAGAGGCGGCGCGGCGGGTGCGCGAGGGCACGGCCATCAACAAGGCGCTGGAGCACAGCGGCTATTTTCCGCCCATGACCGTCCATCTCATCGCCAGTGGTGAGGCCAGTGGTAATCTGGACGAGATGCTGGAGCGCTCGGCCTCCGCCCAGGAGCGTGAAATGGAGACCCTGCTCGGGATACTGCTGGGCCTCTTCGAGCCCTTTATGATTCTGTTTATGGGGGGCACAGTGCTGGTGATCGTACTGGCCATCCTGCTACCGATTTTTGATCTCAACCAACTGGTGAAATAGGAACGTTAATGAAACAGAGACGCAAGCAACCGCAACAGCGCGGCTTCACCCTCATCGAGGTGATGGTGGTGGTGGTCATCCTCGGCATCCTGGCGGCCTTCATCGTGCCGCGCCTGATGGACCGCCCCGACGCCGCGCGCATCGCCAAGGCAAAATCTGATATTCGTGCCATCGAGAGCGCCCTGGCGCTCTACCGCCTCGACAACCACAGCTATCCCAGCACCGACCAGGGGCTGGAGGCGCTGGTGGACAAGCCGGCCGATGCCCCGGCCTGGAAGGAAGGCGGCTACCTGGACCGCCTGCCCAAGGATCCCTGGGGCAATGACTACCAGTATCTCAACCCCGGCATCCACGGCACTATCGATGTGTTCACCTACGGCGCCGACCAGGCCGAGGGCGGTGAAGGGCCCAATGCCGACGTCGGTAACTGGACCATCGAATAAGGCCTGATGAGCTCGGGTCGCCGCCAGTGTGATGCGCAACGGGGCTTCACCATCCTCGAATTGCTGGTGGTATTGCTGATCATCGGCATCGTCGTCAGCCTGGCCACCCTGTCGGTGGGCGGCAACGAGACGCGCGTGTTGCGCGACGAGGCCCAGCGCCTCAGCGCGTTGCTGGAGCTGGCGGCGCAGGATGCCATCCTCAACGCCCGCGAACTGGCCCTGGAGGTGGATGAAGAGGCCTATCGCTTCGTGCAATATAACGTCGAGGACGAAACATGGCAGACGCTGGCGGACGATGTCTTCCGGCCGCGCGAACTGCCGCCGGGGATCGAGCTTAACGCCGTCGTCGAAGGCCAGCAGCCGGAAGCGGGCAAGTTCGGCGAGACCGAGGCCACGCGCATTTTTATCCTCTCCAGCGGCGAGATGACCCCGTTTACCCTCACCCTAAAACGTGTAGACGGTCCGAGTTATGAATTGGCAGGCGATATGCTCGGCGGCTTGATATTGGAGGGCCCCCGGGAATCATGAAACAACGTGGTTTCACCTTGCTGGAAGTGCTCATCGCCCTGGCCATTCTGGCCGTGGCCCTGGCAGCGGCCATCAAGGGCATCAGCAGTCATGTGGGCAATATCAGTTATCTGAAGGAGCGCAGCCTGGCCCACTGGGTGGGCATGAACGCCCTCACCGAGTTGCGCGTCAGCGGCCGTTACCCCAGCGCCGGCGAGATCAAGGGCGACGAATCCATGGCCGGGCGCGAATTCAGTTGGGTCATCAAGGTCACCGAGGTGGAGGGCGGCGATGTACGCCGCCTCGACGTGCGCGTGGTGCCGGAGAATGACCCGGAGCGCCCGCTGACCAGCCTTATCGCCTACATCGGCAAGCCGGCATGAGCGTGAATCGGCAACAGGGCTTTACTCTGCTGGAACTGGTGATCGCCATCGGCATTTTCGCCCTCATGTCGGCCATGGCCTACGGCGGCCTCAACAGCGCCCTCAACACCCGCCAGCACGCCGACGCCCAGGCCGACCGCCTGGCCCGGTTGCAAAAGGCCATGCTGATCATGTCTCGCGATGTCGAGCAGGCCATCGGGCGCGAGGTGCGCAATAACTACGGCGACCCGGAGCCACCCCTCAGGGGGGGCGGCTACGGCAGCCTGATCCTGGAATTCAGCCGCAGCGGGCGCGCCAATCCCATGGGGCAACAGCGCAGTCACCTGCAGCGCATCGCTTACCTGGTGGCGGAAGACCGCCTGCTGCGGCAGATGTGGCCGGTGCTGGACCGCGCCGTTGATACGACGCCCTATGAAGGGGTGTTGTTGGAGGAGGTGGAGCAGATGGACATCCGTTTTATGGATGACAATCATGAGTGGCAGCCCCAATGGCCGCCGGCTAGCAGCATTGCTTCCCCGCCTAGTCACCCTGAAATGCCGCGCGCGCTGGAAATCACCATCGACCTGGAAGACTGGGGCCGGGTGCGGCGCGTCTTTGAGGTTACAGGCTGATGCGGCGACAACAGCAAGGCGTCGCCCTGATCACCGCCGTGCTCATCGTCGCCCTGGTGACCGCGGCGGCGGTGGCCATGGCCGCGCGTCAGCAGGTGGACATCCGTCGTTCGGCCAATATTTTCAGCAATGACCAGGCCTACCTGTTCGCCCTGGGGGGGGAAGATTACGCCCGCAACGTATTGCAGTTTGACGCAGACCCCAATAAGGGTGATCCCAATGTGGATCACCTGGGGGAGTTCTGGGCCCAGCCCGCCTCATTTCCCGTGGAGGGGGCCACGCTCAGCGGTTCGGTGAAGGATATGCAGGGGCGCTTCAATCTCAATGCCCTGGTGGACAGTGGCGGTAGGGTAAGTACGGTGAGGCTGGAACAGTTCATACGGCTGTTACAGTTGTTGGATCTGAATCAGGACCTTGCCGACGGAGTGGTGGACTGGATCGACAGCGACAGCACCCCTCAGTTCGGTCCCTTGGGCGCCGAGGATGACTATTACATGCTGCAGGATCCGCCCTATCGCGCCGCCAACACGCTCATGAAAAGCGCCAGCGAGCTGCGCCTGATTCGCGGCGTGGATGACGAGACCTATCAGAAATTGATCCCCCTGGTGACCGCCCTGCCCGTCGCCGACACCGCCATCAACGTTAATACTGCGCCGGCCGAGGTGCTGGCCGCGTTGGTAGGCAGAGGCAGTGTATCGCTTGCCGACGGGGCGGGCATTGTAGAAGAGCGTGAGGGTAAGGAGTTTGCTAGTATTGCGGATTTTAACCATCGAACTGGTAATTCTGTTGATATTAGTATTGCCGATGTTAAAAGCAGTTACTTCCGGGTCGACGCCGTGGCCGAATTCGACCAGACCCGCGCCCGCCTGCACAGCTTGCTGCGGCGCGATGGCGCCAAGGTCGAGGTCTTGATGCGCAGCCGGGGATCGTACTGATGGCCCTATTTATCTATCTCGAATCCGCCGAGCACAGCAGCTGGGTCAAGCTGGGGGCGGACGGGTCTATCGCGGCCAAGGGCCAGGCGCCCCTGGCCGAGATTCCCAGCGGCGGCGAGCGCGTCATCGTGCTGGTGCCCGGCGAGGAGGTACTGCTCACTCAGACCGAAGTGCCGGGCCACAGCCGCCGCCTGCTGGCCCAGGCCGTGCCCTACGCCCTTGAGGAACAGCTGGTCGAAGACGTGGATGATCTGCACTTCGCCCTCGGCGCGGTCGCTGGCGATCGGGTCCAGGTGGCGGTGGTGAGCCGGGCACGCATGGATGCCTGGCTGGGCGAGTTGCATCAGGCCGGTATCGAGGCCGAACGCATGGTCCCCGATGTCCTGGCCCTGCCCCTGCACGACGATGCCTGGCATGTGCTGCGACTCAAGCAGCGGCTGCTGCTGCGCAGCGGTCCCCAGAGCGGCATGGTAATGGATGCTGACAACGCCGCCTTCTGGTTGGCCGCCGTGCTCAAGGAGGCCGAACCTAAGCCCGCTGCCCTGCGCATCCAGGACTTTTCCGACAGCGCAGAACCCCTGTCTGAGTTGGGGGCCGAGTTGGAGCCCGCGTTGGAGGTAGAGCGGCTCGAAGAGCCCGCCGCCGGCCTGCCGGTGGCGGTGCTGGCCAGTGGTTTCGATGCGCAGCAGGCCATCAATCTGCTCCAGGGCCCCTACAGCCGGCGTGAGCGCGTCAGTCGCTACTGGCGCCCCTGGCGCGCCGCGGCGGCGTTGCTGGCGGGCTTTATCGTGGTCCAATTTGCAGCCGGCGTGGTGGAGCGGCAGCAACTCGAAGCGCAACAACAGGCCCTGGATGCCGAGATCGAACAGATCTATCGCCAGGCCTTTCCCGAGGCGCGCAAGGTGGTCAACGCCCGGGTACAGATGGAACGCGCCCTCGCCTCGCTGCGCGGCGGCGGTTCAGCCGAGGGGGGCGGTTTCGCCGAGCTGTTGGCCCAGGCCGGGCGGCAGTTCAACGCCGCGGCCGGCCTCGCCCTGCAGCGCCTCAGTTATAAAGGCGGCCAGCTCGATGTGGCCCTGCTGATCGGCGACCTGCAGCAGCTGGATCAATTGAAACAGCGCCTGGTGGACGAGGCCGGGCTGGAGGTGGAGATCCAATCCGCCAGCGCCCGCGACAATCTGGTTGAGGCGCGCCTGAAAATCAAGGAGGGTGCCTCATGAAGGCCTGGTGGGCGCGTTTGCAGGCCAACGAGCGGCGCATCATGATTGCCGGCGCCGTGGTGCTGGCCCTGGTGGTGCCCTATTTCGGCGTTTGGCTGCCGCTGCAGGACGATATCGCCGCCCTGGAAGAGCAGGTGCGGGAACAGCAGGCGGTGAAACGCTGGATGCAGCAGGCCGCCGCCGAGGTGAAGCAGCTTAGCGCTTCCGGCAGCGCTCCCGCTGAGCGCCCACGCGACGGCCGCTCCTTGCTGGCGGTGGTGGATCAGACCGCCAAGCGCAGCGGCCTGGGCCCGGGATTGAGACGGCTGGAGCCCGAGGGCCAGGCAGCGGTGCGGGTGTGGCTGGAGCAGGTCGCCTTCGATGATATGGCGGCCTGGCTCACCGGCCTGGAGCAGCAAAACGGTCTGGTGGTGGACACCATCACCATCGATCGTCAGGACCTGCCCGGCCAGGTCAACGCCCGCATCACCCTGGCGGCACCGGGCGTATGATGCGCGTCGTCGGCTACATCATGCTGGGCCTGCTGGCCTATGCCGCCTTTCTGGTGGCCACCTTCCCCGCGACTCAGGCCGTCGCCCTGTTGCAGCAACAGCTGCCCAATGTGCGCGCGGCGGGTGTGAGCGGCAGCGCCTGGTCGGGCGAGGCGGCTGTGCTGCAACTCGCGGGGCAGAATCTGAAGCGGGTCGAGTGGCGGGTCAAACCCTGGCGCGTGCTGCTGGGCGAGCTGGAAATCGACCTGCAACTGGACGATGCCGACCTGTCCGGACACGCCGGCATCGCACTGCAACCGGACGGCGGCGTGCGTCTCCATGATGTGGACCTGCGCCTGGCCGCGCCAGAGGTCGCCCGCCTGTTCAATGTTCCGGTGGGGCTCGGCGGGCAGTTCGACCTGCAATTGCAAAGCGCCGTACTCCAGGGCCGGACAATCCAGTCCGCCGAGGGCGTGCTGCGCTGGCAGCGTGCCGCCATCACCGCCCCGCTGCTGCAGCCGCTGGGGGAGTACGTGGCCCGGCTGAACACCACCGCACAGGGCATCCAGGCCCAGATCAAGGATGACGGCGGTCCGCTGCAGCTCGACGGCACGGCGCTGTTGAGCCCGGCCGGGGCCTACAACTTTAACGGCGCCGTGGCGGTACGCGACCCGCAGCAGCAGATGCTGGTGCAGGGCGTGCGCTGATTTGACGGGGTGCTCGGAGCGGAAGACGGTGCAGGCGTAGTCGACACTACGTCAAGCTGGCTGGAGTGAGAACGCCCCGTCAAATTAGATGGATTGGCGTTCGCAGTAGGAGAGTGGTGAGAAATGCGGGCTAGGCGGGCGACCTTAATAATTCCCCTGCCCACCCCAAGCCGGTACAATGCCCGGCGTCATGAACCCCCTACTGCAAACCCTGGATAGATTGGCTGCCGCCATCGATTGCCTCAATGAATGGATCGGTCGATTCACTGCCTGGCTGGTGGTGGCGCTGGTGTTGCTGGTTTGTTACGACGTGGCGATGCGCTATCTGTTCCAGGCCGGTTCGGTGGCGCTGCAGGAGTTGGAATGGCATCTGTTCGCCCTGATTTTTCTGCTCGGCGCCGCCTATACCCTCAAGCACGACGCGCATGTGCGCGTCGATGTGCTCTACCAGGCCAATTGGATGACGCCGCGCCGTCGGGCGCTGGTGAATCTGTTCGGCTGTTTGTTCCTGTTGCTGCCGTTTTGCGTCTTGATGGTGCTCAGCTCAGTTCCGTTTGTGGAGCAGTCCTACGGCTGGGGCGAGGCTTCGCCCGATCCCGGCGGCCTGCCTTATCGCTGGTTGCTCAAGGCCATGATCCCTACCGGTTTTGTGTTGCTCGGCTTGCAGGGGTTGGCGCTCGCCATCCGCAGTCTGCAGGCCTTGGCGGCGCCCCCCGACCCTGATTCGGAGCCGCGCTGATGGCGATGGAATATTGGGCCATCGTGATGTTCGCGGTGGCGGTCGTGCTGCTGCTGATCGGCTTTCCGGTGGCCTTCACCCTGGGGGCGGTGGCGATGGGCTTCGGCGGCTATTTCCTCGGTTGGCAGGAATTTCAGTTGCTGCCCATGCGGGTCTGGGGCGTAATGACCAATTTCACCCTGCTGGCCGTGCCCCTGTTCGTCTATATGGGGGTGATGCTGGAACGCTCGGGCCTGGCCGAGGAATTATTGGAGACCATGGGCCAGCTATTCGGCCGTATCCGCGGCGGGCTGGCGGTGTCCATCGTGGCGGTGGGCGCCCTGCTGGCGGCCACCACCGGGGTGGTGGGTGCCACCGTGGTGACCATGGGCATCATCGCCCTGCCCGCCATGCTTAAGCGCGGCTACGACGTGCGCCTGGCCTCGGGCACCATCGCCGCCTCGGGCACCCTGGGCCAGATCATCCCGCCCAGCATTATCTTGATCCTGCTGGGCGATGTCATGGGCGTGCCGGTAGGCGAGCTGTTTGCCGCCGCCGTGGTGCCGGGGCTGCTGTTGGTGGGCGCCTTTATGATTTACATCCTGGTGATCGCCTTTATGCGTCCCAGGCTGGCGCCGTCGGTGGCGCGCGCGGCGGATGGCGCCGGGCTGGGACGCAAGGTGGTGAAGAGTCTGGTGCCGCCGCTGGTGCTGGTGATCGCGGTACTGGGCTCGATCTTTTTCGGCATTGCCTCGCCCACCGAATCGGCGGCGGTGGGGGCGCTCGGCGCCATGATCCTGGCGGCTCTGCACAAGCGTCTGAGTCTGCTAAACCTGCGCCAGGCGGCGCAGCAGACGGCGCGCCTGACGAGCATGGTGTTCCTGATTCTGATCGGCGCCACGGCCTTCGGGCTGGTGTTCCGCTCCATGGGCGGTGATTTCGTGGTGGAGGATTTCATGACAACGCTGCCCGGCGGCGAGTGGGGCTTTATCGCTGTCAGCATGCTGGTGATTTTCGTGCTGGGCTTTTTCCTCGACTTTCTCGAGATCTGCTTCATCGTGGTGCCGATCCTGGCACCCATCGCCGAGCTGATGGGGATCGACCTGTTGTGGTTCGCGGTGCTCATCGCCATGAACCTGCAGACCTCGTTTTTGACCCCACCCTTCGGCTTTTCCCTGTTTTATCTCAAGGCGGCGGCGCCGCCCGAGGTGCGCATCCAGCACATCTACCGCGGCGTGATCCCCTTCGTGCTGATTCAGATTGCGGTATTGGCGGTGTTGCTGCTGTTTCCCGAATCGGTGCGCTGGCTGCCGGATCTGATGAACCAGCTGCAGGGTTACTGAATCACAAAACTGGTGAACAACACATCTTGAATGCCGGTGGGGTATTTATTGCCGTCCGAGTCTTTGGCCTTGGCGTCTGATTTTATGTCGGCGTATTGCAGCAGTGCCGCGCGGATTCGCTCCAGCGCTTGCTGACGTAGTTCGTTACGTTGCTGCAGGCCCAGGACCTCGGACAGATCGCGATGCGCGAACAGCATCAGCAGTGAGTGACGGATGGGTGCGCGGTGATCCTGGATGGCCTCGATGGCGGCGCTGTCCATGGATACCACATCCACCTCCACCTGCATGAAGCGCAGGGCCTGGCCGTCGATGATGTTCACCACAAAGGCGGGCTCGAGAGTGAAGTAATTGGTCTTGCCGTCCGCAATGCTGGCCTCGCCGCCCCCGCCCCCCGCTGCGGCTTGGGCGCCGCCGGCCAGAAGGAGCAATAGCAGAAACGGATACATTGTGGCGCTGAAACGGATTGTGCCCGGCTGCGGGCGCTGGGGGCCGAAAAACTGCATCTGCCGATCTCTCCTGCTTGGACTGCGTGCTGCCGGGCGCTGATAGTCATCGGTATAGGGGACCCGGTGGGGACGTGTATTTCTTAAAGCAATATCGGGGTGCTCAAGCGAGTCTTTAATAGAGATTTTCTATGTAGCTGATGGTCTGATTCGATCCCATCGGCCGATCCGGGTTGCAGGAAGGAACTCAGCGCCGCCGCGCGCCCAGCGCAGCGACGCTTTGGGGCCTTACAGTTTCAAGGCACGGGCGTAGGCCGATTCCGAAATATCGTTCCAGGCGCCGTTGCTCTGGCTGAAGGCCTTATAGGCCTGATAGACCTGGCGGAACTGTTGGTCTTTCTTCGCCTCATCCTCCAGCGCCTCGCCGGCCAGGCGTTTCAGCGCCCGGATCACCTCGGGCGGGAATTCCAGCACCTGGACCTTGTGTTTATTTTTGAGTTCTTGCAAGGCGCGCAGATTCTTGGCCTCGAACTCGGCCAGCATCCAGGCATTGGCGGCGGCTGCGGCGGTTTCGATCATGATCTGATAGTCCTCCGGCAGTTCATTCCAAGCCTTGAGATTGCAGGTCAATTCCAAGACCGGGCCGGGCTCCTGCCAGCCGGGGTAGTAGTAGTATTTGGCGGCGCGATACAGACCCAGGCGCTCATCGTGATAAGGGCCGACCCACTCGGTGGCGTCGATGGTGCCGCGCTCCAGGGCGGTATAGATCTCGCCGCCGGGCAGCAGTACCGGATTGGCGCCGGCCTTGGCCATGACCTTGCCGCCCAGGCCGGGGATGCGCATCTTGAGCCCCTTCAGGTCGTCCATGGTATTGATCTGTTTGCGAAACCAGCCGCCCATCTGCACCCCGGTGTTGCCCATGGGAAACGGCATCAGATTGAAGGGTCGGTAGATGTCACGCCACAGCTTCAAGCCGGCGCCGTCGTAGAGCCAGGCGTTCATGCCCTGGGCGTTCATACCGAAAGGGACGGCGGTGAAGAACTGCGCCGCCGGCACCTTGCCGGCCCAGTAATAGGCCGCGCCGTGGCCCATCTGCACCGTGCCCTGGGATACCGCGTCGAAGGTCTGCAACGGCGGCACCAGTTCGCCGCCGGCGTAGACGCTGATGCGCAGGCGGCGATCGCTCATCAGTTCCAGGTCACGGGCGAATTTTTCCACCCCTTCCTGAAAGATGGGGAAATTGGGCGGCCAGGTGGTCACCAGTTTCCAGTTAAAGCGTTTGCGTGCGGCGATCGCGGGGGCGGCGCCGGCTGTGCCGGCAGCCAACAAGGCGCCGCCGGCGGCCTTTTTGATAAAGTCACGGCGTTTCATGATTTTGGGTTCGCCCTTTTATATGTTTTGCTGGGAAGTCAGGGCGATGGTAGCCCAGCTTCGCGCAAGGGCGCAAATGAGGCGTCGCCGCTGCCAAGGATGGTTGAGCCGCAAACATGCGTCCGGCCCGGTCTTAGCCTTTGTATTTTCGTAAATCTCATATGTATAGCGGCGCGCTCGCTGGCTTCGGCGGCGCCGCACCGGCGGTGTTGTGATGCCTATATCAAGTCAGGCCGATTGAAGACGATACTTATAAGAGCGCCGGCTGCCAAAGGGTGAGGTCACCCTGTGGACAGGCAGCGGCTATGGATGCGTGACAGTTGGAGACATGGGCAATGACAAGCAGTAAACCAAATATCTTAATCGTTGATGACGAGCAGTTCCTGGCCAAGGGCATCTCTGTGGTGATCAACAAAAAGCTAAGCTGCAATGAGTTGGTCGCCGTTGACGGTGAGCAGGCTTGGGAGATGTTGCAGAACGAGGATGTAGACATCGTCATTTCGGATTGGAACATGCCCAAGAAAAACGGCGCCGAACTGTTGCGCGACATGAAGGCCAATCCGCGCACGCGACACATCCCCTTTTTGATGCTGTCCGGTCGCAACGATGTGGACAGTATCAAGTCGGCCGAGACGTCCGGTGCGGTGGATTACATCGTCAAGCCATTCAATGGCGACGAGTTGGTCAAGAAGATCAAGCAGCTGTTGGGCTGTAGGTAAGCCCTCGGGTACGTCCTTGGCCGACAGGACAGTCCTGTCTGGCTTTTGTGACACCACGTCTGTCAACGCCCGGCGTGTACCACAGTTCACCATAAAGGGAGATGCGTGAAAATAATATGTGCATGCTTGCTGCTGGTGCTAGGCTGCGGCGCAGTACACGCCGCTGAGATGGCCCCTGGCGCGCTGATCAAATTGATTCAACAGGGCGGCTACGTCATCTACTTTCGTCATGCGGCGACCGATCATGATCAGTTCGACCTTGATCGTTCCATGCTGGATGATTGCTCGACCCAGCGCAATCTGGATGCGTTGGGAAGGCGCCAGGCAGAGGCCATCGGTGAGGGTTTCAAGCGCCTGAGAATTCCCGTGGGTAAAATCCTGGCCAGTCCCTGGTGCCGTGCCAAGGATACCGCGATGATGGCATTCGGCCGCGTCGAAACCACAGAGGATCTCAGCTTTTCCATCTCCAAGGGCAAACAGGAAACCGACCGTTTGGCGCATGCCTTAAGGAAAATGTTGCGCGAGACGCCCAGCCCGCGAAGCAATACCGTGCTGATCGCCCATACCTCGAATCTGAAGGAGGCCACCGGTATCTGGCCCAAACCCGAGGGAGCGATGGCGGTGTTCAAACCAGATCCTGATGCAGACACCGGCTACGAATACTTGGGCATGCTAGGGCCAGGTTACTGGCTCGGTGGGATTGCCGGTGAATAATGCCGGCTAAGGCCTTGGGGTAAGTGATTTGTTTCCGATCGCCAAACGCGTACTGAACGGGACCTCCCTGCGCGCCAAGTTTATGGTGGCGCCCGTGACCGCGCTGATCGCGCTGATCGTGCTGTCGGCTGTGTTCATGCAGGAGATGTCGACGCTCACCGAACACCGCGAAGCGATGCAGAAGAATGATCTGGTGATCATCTCCGGACTGACCGAGTTCTCGGTCGATATATCGCGCTTTCACTCGAAAATCTACGACATCCTATTGATGGCTCAGGACGGTGCGGATGAAGAGCGTATTTATGAGTATGGCAAACCCGTTCTCGAGGGGCTTGTCGCCCTTGAAAGACATCTGGCCGAAGCGCATGAGCTTTCATCCGGTCCCGGGATGGAGCAGAAGATGCCCGCTTGGCAGAAGTTCTCACAGATCAGTGAAAGCTACGCAAGCTACAAGAACACGGCCATCACGGCCATTGAGATGTCGACGGTCAACAGCGCCGGCGCCAAAGAGCAATTGTTCAAGGCGGATGACATATACAACCGGTTGATCCTGGCTGTTCAGGAAGGGCTTGGTACGGTCGGCAAAACTATTGCCAGCGACTTTGATAAACAGCAAGCCTTGATGGATGCGACCTCACAGGTGATGATGTCGGTGGCGATTGTCGCGATCATGATTACGTTTTTGTCAGGCCTGTATTTGTCCGGCGCCTTGGGTAGTGAGTTGGACGCCTTGATCAAGACTATGACTGAGCTTTCAGGCGGTGATACGGATGTGGATATCCCCAGGATTTCCACCGGCAAGGAATTGGTCGCCCTGGCCAATGGGGTAGGCATATTCCGCGACAGCCTGAAAAAGAATTTCGAAAATAAAATCGAGCTCGAGCAAAACAATATTCTCTTGAAATGGGAGATCGACGGACACCGCAAGACCGAAGCCGATTTGCGTGAAACCCGCTCCCGCTTCCAGTATTTGTTGGATCACAGCCCTGCCATGATTTACTCCGCGGTGCCGTCGGATGACGGAATTAAAGTGACCTACATCAGCGAGAATGCCCAAAAGATACTGGGCCAAGATGTGAGTGGCTTGTTGTGCGACCGGCGCTTATGGGTCAAGCGCTTGGGCGTCGATGATGGTGCGCCGTTCTTCAGCGAACTGAGTACGCTTTACAAGCAAGGGCAGTTGACGTGTGAGTACCATATTAAGACCAAGGAAGGCAAATCCATCTGGATACATGATGAACTCAAGGTGAGCCGCTATGATCGCGGCGTGCCAGTGGAAATGCTCGGATCGCTGAGCAATGTCACCGAATTGAAGAAGGCGGAACAAAAGCTTCAGGCCATGAACTACGAATTGTTAAATTTGGCCTCCAGCCTGGAGGATAAGGTTGCGCTACGTACTGCGGATCTGGAAAAGGCGAATCAGGAACTGCGCCGTTTGAGCGAAGCGAAATCGGAGTTCGTCTCCATCGTCTCGCATGATTTGAGAACGCCCTTGACCGGGGTCAAGCTGTTTACCGACATCATGCTCGACGGTATCGACGATATCGATAAGGAAACGCAAGTTGAATATTTATCGATCATCAGCTCGGAGACAGACCGGCTAAGTCGTTTGATTACCAATATCTTGGACTTCCAAAAAATATCCGCGGGCAAGATGCAATGGAACGATGCCTTGGTGGACGTCGTCGAGGTAATCGATGAGTGTGTTCGGCCGTTCAAGGTTTCCTTTGAGTCGAAGGGTATAGCGTTTGGGTTTAACTGTGACTTGGAAAAACTGGAGACGGTCATCGACGGTGATCGTTTGGCTCAAGTGGTCTACAACCTGCTGTCAAACGCCTTGAAGTTTACCGATGAAGGCAGTGTGCAGGTTGATCTTAAGTTAAATGAGACAGTCGACGGCGACAGGATCTCGCTCACTGTCTCCGATACCGGCCCGGGGATGCCACAGGATCAGCTTAAGAAAGTATTTGAGCCGTTCGAGCAATATGATGGTGTGCCTAACCTTGGTAAAGGCACCGGGCTCGGCTTGTACATTACCAGTTGTGTGGTGGATAGGTATCATGGCCGCGCCTGGGCCGAGAGTGTGGAAAACGAAGGCACAAGCTTTCATGTCGAATTGCCGGTGCGATTGCCTGAGGCGTATGTGATATAGGTAGGTCATAATGAGTGAATCCTTGAAAATATTGATAGCCGAAGACGAGGTGCATATCGCCCGGGCGGTGATGACGATACTGAAAAAGTCCTTGTCCGGGTGTAACACTGATCATGCCAAAAACGGTGAAGAGGCGGTGAGGATGGCCGCCGCGAATGACTACGATTTGATTATCTCGGACTGGAATATGCCGAAGAAAAACGGCGATCAGGTGTTGAGAGAGCTTAAGGAGAATGAGCGCACGATGAATGTCCCCTTCGTTATGCTCACTGCCCGCGGCGACCGCGATAGCGTCATGGAGGCACTTAAGGACGGGGCCAATGAATATGTCGTCAAGCCGTTTAAGACGCCTGAATTTATTGCCAAGATACAGGGGGTGTTGAATAGCACCTCCCCCGACAAACGACGCTCAGCTGTCGACAATAGCAAAGAAGTCAGCTTGGTGGATTTGATTGTCGACAAATTCAAGAAGGGCGAGGTGGCCTTGCCTGTGTTGCCGGGCGTGGTAACGCGGGTGAATACCTTGTTTGAGTCTGAGGAGGTGGACGTCGAGGCCTTGGCGAAAGTGATCGAGTCGGATGCAGCCATCGCCGCAAAATTGATTACCGTCGCCAATAGCCCGTTGGTACGGGGTTCCTCCAAGTGTGTCTCCGTGGAGCAGGCCATCACCCGGCTAGGTCTGCAGCAGACCAAGAATTATGTCTTTGCCGCAGCGAACAAGGCCGACTTCGTTGCGGACAATAAGCTGTTAAAAGGTGTTGTGGAGGATCTCTGGGAGCACTCTCTGGCGACGGCCTATTGCGCCAAGGCCTTGGCCCAAGAGCTAAAGTGCACTGATATCGATACGCTATTCATCATGGGGCTGTTGCACGATATCGGAAAACTACTGCTGATCAGTATTATTCAGGAGCTGGCGAAGGTGCGCGAGGGATTTGATGAGGATGCTGTGCTCGATATTCTGACCAAGCTTCATTGTGAATTCGGCGCGGCCTTGTTAAAGAGCTGGCACTACGATGCGGGGTTCCAGGATGTGGCCCGTTATCACCATGCGGCGTTCAATTCCGAGCAGGTGTCATGCGAATTGTTGATTGTGTATCTGGCCAATCTGATGGTACGAGAGATCGGCCTCGGTGGCGATGGCGCGGGCTTCGGCGAGGCGCTGGATTCCGAGGCGGCCAGAAAACTCAATGTTTCGGCCGAGTGTGCCGCCACGGTGTTGATGCACACCGAGCAAAGCCTGGCGGCGGCCAAGCAGGCCCTTTGATCTAAGCTGTCAGCAGGGGTGTAAATTGGCGTAGGCGATCACCAACCATTTGCTGCCGGCGTCATCGAAGTTCACCTGCACCCGCGCGCTGCTCCCCTGCCCTTCGTAATTGAGCAACACGCCTTGGCCAAACTTTTGATGAAACACCCGTTGTCCCACATGAAAACCGTCCGGGGCGTCCTGGTTGTAGTCAAAATCGTCGTCGAAACCGGATGCCGTGGCGCGATGGGCGCGGGCCTTGGGTCGTACGGTGTGGATGAACTCGTCCGGGATCTCGGTGACGAAACGCGAGGGTAGCGAGTAATGCTCCTGGCCGTGCAGGCGGCGCACTTCGGCGTGGGTGATGTAGAGCGCCAGCCGTGCGCGCGTGATGCCGACGTAGCACAGGCGGCGTTCCTCTTCCAGGCGGCCCGGTTCCTCCAGGGACATCTGATGGGGAAACAGTCCCTCCTCCATGCCGCACAAAAACACCAACGGAAATTCCAGGCCCTTGGCCGAGTGCAGGGTCATGAGTTGGACGCAATCCTCCCAGGGGTCGCCCTGCCCCTCGCCGGCTTCAAGCGCGGCATGGGCAAGGAAGGCGGTAAGCATGTCCATGCCCTCCTCGCCCTCTTCGTCGTATTCAAATTCACGCGCGGCACTCACCAGTTCTTCAAGGTTTTCTACCCGTGCCTGGCCCTTTTCGCCCTTCTCTTTTTGGTAATGCTCGATCAGGCCGCTGCGGCTGAGCATGTGGTCGGTCTGCTCGGCCAATTCCATGGCTTGAGAGTCATCGGCGATGGCATCGATAAGGTTTAAAAACCCCTGGATGGCGTTGTTGGCGCGCGCCGCTAGGCGCTTTTCAGCGACGAGGGTCTCGGCCGCGCTCCACAGACTGAGGACCCGTTCACGCGCCAGGTCGCGCACGGCGCTGATGCTGCGCTCGCCGATGCCGCGCGTCGGCGTATTGACCACGCGCTCGAAGGAGCCGTCGTCGTGACGGTTGGCGATCAGGCGCAGATAGGCCATGGCGTCCTTGATCTCCTGGCGTTCGAAGAAGCGCTGGCCGCCGTAGATGCGATAGGGAATGCCGTGATGCAGCAGCTCGGCTTCGAGCACGCGCGACTGGGCGTTGGAGCGATACAGGATGGCCGCCTCGCGCCGGGCGTGGCCGTCGTGAATCCAGTGCTGAATGCGTTCGACGATGAAGCGCGCCTCGTCCAGGTCATTGAAGGCGGTGTAGAGCTGGATTGGTTCGCCTTCCTCGCCGTCGGTCCATAATTCTTTTCCCAGCCGGTCGGCATTGTGATCGATCAGGGCATTCGCCGCCTTGAGGATGGTGGCGGTGGAGCGGTAATTCTGTTCCAGGCGAATGGTCTGTGCGCCGGGATAGTCCTGGCTGAAACGGTGGATGTTTTCGATCTTGGCGCCGCGCCAGCCGTAGATGGATTGGTCGTCGTCACCGACGATGAACAGGTTGCCGCCCTCCCCGGCCAGCAGCCTGAGCCAGGCGTACTGGATGGTGTTGGTGTCCTGGAACTCATCCACCAGCACGAAGCGAAACCGTTCCCGGTAATGATGCAGGATATCGGCGCGGTCGCGCAGCAGCTCGTGGGCGCGCAGCAGGAGTTCGGCGAAATCCACCAGTCCGGCCTTATTACAGTGATCCTCATAGGCCTGATAGATGCGCAGCATCTGTTTGCTGTAGGGATCGCCGTAGTGGTCTACATGTGCCGGACGTTGGCCTTCATCCTTGCGCGTGTTGATGAACCACTGCACCTGGCGCGGCGGCCATTTGGCCTCGTCCAGCTCCAGAGTCTTGAGCAGGCGGCGGATCAGACGGTACTGGTCATCGGAATCCAGGATCTGGAACGCCTGGGGCAGACCGGCGTCCTGCCAGTGGGCGCGCAGAAAACGGTGCGCCAGGCTGTGGAAAGTGCCTACCCACATGCCGCCGACGGGCTGGCCGAGTAACGCCTCGATGCGGTGCTTCATCTCGGCGGCGGCCTTGTTGGTGAAGGTTACCGCCAGGATGTTATAGGGCGAGACGTGCTCCACCGCCATGATCCAGGCGATACGGTGCACCAGTACCCGGGTCTTGCCGCTGCCGGCGCCGGCCAGGACCAATTGCTGCCCCTGGGGGGCCGTGACGGCATCGCGCTGCGGATCGTTGAGGGGATCGATAATGTGGGTAACATCCATGGTGCAGGGATTTTAGCAAATTCAGCCGCCGCCGGGGGGATGACGCGGTTACCCAATGTATGACGTTAAGTTATTGATTTAAAATAGAACCGGAATGCGCCGTAGCAATCGCCCAGCGGCCGCTGGGCGATCAATGGTGAAACGAAGGCCGTGCTCAGCTGGCGATGGCGTGAGTGCGATTGGGCAGCCAGGCCACGTGGGGATGGAGGGCGTCTGCCGAGATCACGATTTCCATGCGTAAGCGGCGGGTGATTTGGTCGAAATCCTCCACCCGGCTGAATTCGCCCTGCCAGTGGCGGAATTGCTCCGGATTGAGGTAGAGCATGTTGGGCCAGTAGCCGTGTTGACGTTCAAATTTGACGGCAAGGCGAAAGATAAAACTCAGCATGGTGGCACCTCCTGGCTCGCTGTGTGAAGCGATTGACTCAATATATTGTGTTGTGCTTATCGCACTCATACAATATATCGGGATCCCAAGGCGCGACTTTAGTATTATTACAAAATTATTACTGTCTTATAAACGCAACCGCCCCAGCCGGGGCGGTCTAGTTTGGCGCGTGTTAAGGGTGTCCTAAGGGATGCCGGCGTACGAGGTAACAAAATTGGCGCAAAAAACGGCAAAGGTTGCGACAACCGGAATTCCACAGATGACGAAAGCGACGTCCTTGATTGGATACAGTTCCTTTTTCTTGTCCAGTTTGGTGCTCATGATGGGCTCTCCCGAATCTATTAATGCAACTATTGGGTTAACTGCTCAATAGATCGCGCCACCGTTGCTTCAGGTGATCGCAGGATAAAGAGTAGAACAATAAATCCGAGTTTCAAGCTCAGGTAAGCATTGCGGGTGACACCGCTTGTGCCCCGGACGGATCAATAGGGGACGTCAGCAGCTCTGGCGAATCTGCCAGCCGAAGTCATCATCCTTGTTGAGTTTCACCTGGTCCGCGGTGCCCCACGAGATCTCGATACAATCGATTTCGTCCTCATCCTTAACGCCTGCTTCCTCAATCAAGCGGCGGATTTCGCGCCAGGTAAACTTGCTGTTGCGTGCCGTTGTCGGCTTGTCGGATAACATGGTGGCCCCTCCGCGAATGCCCGTGATCAATCAGTATAGCAACACAATTTTTATTTGTATTTTTGAGCATTTTACTTGGTTAATCAGTGGCTTGCTGGCTCGACACCGGCCGGCGTGAAGCTTGGCGACGGGGCCAATGCTGTTGCCGCCGAGCAGGGGTGCTAGAATCATGAACATGATTCCCGTGCCGAAACTCATGCTCTTGTCGCTGGCCGTTTTGTGTTGTGCCCAGGCCGTGGCGGCGGAAAAAGTCTATAAATGGCGTAACGAGGAGGGCACCGTGATCTTTTCCGATACGCCGCCGCCGGGACGGGAGGTAGAGGAAATCAACTTGCCCGAGTTGTCCGGTACAACCTTGGAAACGCCCCCGCAGGAACGGCGCCAGCTGCTGCGCAAGTCGGACCAGATCGGTGAAGCCATCGAACTGCGGCAGGAAACGCGCCAAGCGCTGCAGCAGGAGTTGGAGCAGACTCGCGAGAAGCTGGAACAGGCGCGTCGGGCGCTGGAGCAGGGTAAGGAACCCAAGCCCGACGAGCGCCGCGGCCTGGTCGGCGGAGGCACACGCCTGCTGCCCAGTTATTTCAATCGCATCGAGCGCCAAAAACAGGAAATCCAACGCCTGGAACAGCGTATCGCCGAGTTGGAACAGCAGCTCGGCTCGCTGCGTTAATGCAGAACGAATTTCATTCCGATAAGCAGCAACAGGGTGGCCAGCAACGGCCGCATGATGCGTTCTGGAAAGACGCTGCTCAAGTGGCTGCCCAGGTAGATGCCGGGCAGGGAGCCCAGCAATAGCACCAGCAGCAGTCCCGGGTCCACCGTACCCAGGTGCAGATGACCCAGCCCGGCGAGCAGGGTGAGTGGCACGGCATGGGCGATGTCGGTGCCGACGATACGCTTGGTGGGCAGGGATGGATACAAGAACATCAGCATGGCGGCCCCCAAGGCGCCGGCCCCCACCGAGGTAATCGGCACCAGCAGGCCGAGCAATACTCCACCGGCCACCGTGGCATAGGGCCGCTGGCGGTGCCAGCGCGGAAAGCGCCGTTTCACCCGCGCGGCGCAGCGGTGCATCTGGCGCCGCAGCACGATGGCGGCGGCGGTGAGGATCAGGGCGACCCCGAGTGTGATGGTGATGAGGGCGTCCAGGTGCCCGTTCTGGTCCAACAATCCCTTTACCAACCAAAGGCTTAACAGCGCGGTCGGGAGGCTGCCGAGGGCCATCAGAGCGACGATGTGCCAATCGATTTGGCGTTTGCGGCTGTGGCTCCAAATGCCGCCGGCCTTGGTGGCGGCGGCGAACAGCAGGTCGGTGCCGACGGCGATGGCGGGGTTAACATGGAAGGCGAAGATGAGCAGGGGCGTCATCAGCGAACCGCCACCGACGCCGGTCAGCCCCACCAGCAGGCCCACTAGAAAGCCGGCAATTGTGTATCCCCATTCCATTTGTTTACATCTGTGCCAATATTGATTAAGGCCCGCGACGTCGGCCCGAGAGGGCAATATATCAATCTGTCTTTATTGCGAATAATAATATGGTGTTCTAGTATTATTCATTAAATCGATATGAATTGGCGCTCATGAAGCTACAACAACTCAACTATATTCGTGAAGTGGCGCGCCGCGGTCTGAACGTCTCGGCCGCCGCCGATGCCCTGCACACGGCTCAACCCGGTGTCAGTAGTCAGATCCGTTTGCTGGAGGACGAGCTGAACGTGCAGATCTTCGAGCGCAACGGCAAGCGTCTGGTGGGGATTACCGAGCCGGGGCGCCAGATCCTAGATATCGTTGAACGGGTGCTGCAGGAGGTCGACAACATCAAGAAGGTGAGTGGGGAATATTCCGACGAGGCCAGCGGCCGCCTCGCCATCGCCACCACCCACACTCAGGCGCGTTACGCCCTGCCGCCGGTCGTCACAATATTTAAGCAAAAATACCCCGACGTGCGCCTGGAGCTGCATCAAGGCAGTCCCAGTCAGGCGGCGGACCAGGCCGCCAGAGGGGAGGTGGACATCGCCATCGCCACCGAGGCCATATCCGATTATCCGGACTTGGTGATGATGCCCTGCTATGAATGGAATCGTTGCGTGGTGTGTCCGCCGGGCCACCCGCTACTGGATGAGGCGCCGCTGAGCTTGGCGGCCTTGGCGCGCTATCCCATCATTACCTATGACTTCGCCGTGGCCGGCCGCACCAAGATCAACAAGGCCTTCGACGCGGCCGGGCTGGAACCCAACGTTGTGCTCACCGCCATCGACTCGGACGTCATCAAGACCTATGTGGAGCTCGGCCTGGGAGTGGGCGTGTTGGCCAAGATGGCGTTTAATCCGGCGCGTGACATCAACCTGCGCGCCGTCGACGCGGCGCATTTATTCGAGCCTAGCACGACTCGCGTCGGCATCCGCCGCGGCGCGTTTTTACGACGCTATGTGTATGATTTTATAGAGATGTTCGCCTCTCATCTGACGCGCGCGGTCATCGACGAGGCCATGGTCGGTCGCGCCAAGGGCCGTGAGGCGGACGGGTGACAAGCCTTCAGGAGGCCTCGTCCTGGTCACTTTCGACCGGTTCCGAATAACCGCACTCCTTCTGCGGACAGACCTTTTCCGTGCCGCGCCGTTTGGTGGTCTTGAGGGTCAGGATGGGCCAGTCGCAATTGGGACAGGGCTCGGCAATGGGCTCGTTCCAGACCGCGTATTTGCAGTCCGGATAGCGCGAACAGGAGTAGAACAGTTTGCCGTAGCGCGATTTGCGCGACACCATGCTGCCTTGTTTGCACTCCGGGCATTCCACCCCGGTGTCCTTGGGCTTTTCCAGCGGTTCGATGTGTTTGCAGTCGGGATAGGCCGAGCAGCCGATGAACTTGCCGTAGCGCCCGGTGCGGATAATCAGTTCGGAGCCGCATTTGGGACAGCTGCGACCTTCCACCACTTCCGGTTCCGCCGCCGACTCCGCATCCTCGTCCAGGCTGCGGGTGTAGTCGCACTCGGGAAATCCGGTGCAGCCAATGAAACGCCCGCGCCGACCCAGGCGGATGGAGAGCGGTTTGCCGCACTTGGGGCAGTCCTCGTCCATGGCCTCGTGGGTCACGTCCTGGCGGCTGACATTGGCCTCGGTCTCATCGATCTGGTGTTTGAAGGGCGACCAGAACGAGCTCAACAGGGGCAGCCAGTCCTCTTCGCCGCGGGAGATGGCGTCCAGCTCGTCCTCCAGCTTGGCGGTGAATTCATAGTCTACATACTGGGAGAAATACTCGGTCAGGAATTTGTTAACGATGCGACCCACGTCGGTGGGGCGGAAGCGCTTTTTCTCCAGATTGACATACTCGCGTGCCTGCAAGGTGGAGATGATGGAGGCATAGGTCGACGGCCGGCCGATGCCGTGCTCCTCCAAGGTCTTCACCAGGCTGGCTTCGCTGAAGCGCGGCGGCGGTTCGGTAAAGTGCTGCTCGGTGCGGATCTGCAGCAGTTTGATTTCATCGCCTTCTTCCAGCGGCGGCAGCATTTTTTCGTCATCACTGGCCTTGGCGTCGTCCACGTCCTCCTGATAGACGGCGATGAAGCCGGGGGTATGGATGGAGGAGCCGTTGGCGCGGAACAGGTTGTCCTCACTGCCGGCGGCCAGGTCCACCGCCATGGTGTTGATGGTGGCGTGGATCATCTGACAGGCCACGGTGCGCTTCCAGATCAGCTCGTAGAGCTTGAACTGATCCTTGCTCAGGTGTTGTTTGATCGCGCCCGGTTCGGTGGCGACGGAGGTGGGGCGGATCGCCTCATGCGCCTCTTGGGCGTTCTTGGATTTGGTCTTGTAGATATTGGGCGAGTCCGGCAGGTTGTCCTTGCCGTAACGCTGTTCGATAAAGGCGCGCATTTCGTCCAGCGCCTCTTGCGCCAGATTGACTGAGTCGGTACGCATGTAGGTAATCAGGCCGATGGCGCCGCTGCCGGTGTCGATCCCTTCGTACAGCTGCTGGGCGGTGCGCATGGTGCGCTGGGCGGTGAAACCGAGCTTGCGCGAGGCCTCCTGCTGCAGGGTGGAGGTGATGAAGGGCGGCGCCGGATTGCGCTTGCGCTTGCGCTTATCCACCTTGATCACCTTGAGCTGGCCATTGGCGGCCTGGCTCAGGGTCTGTTCGGTGCTGTGAGCCTGGCGTTCGTTATCAATGCTGAACTGGGTCAGCTTGTCGCCCTGGAATTGGGTCAGTTTGCCGCTGAACTGGGTGCTGCGCTCCTTTTTCAGATCGGCCTCGATGGTCCAGTATTCCTGCGGCTGGAATTTTTCAATCTCCTGCTCGCGCTCCACGATCATGCGCAGGGCGGGGCTTTGTACCCGGCCGGCGGAGAGGCCGCGGCGAATCTTCTTCCACAGCAGCGGCGACAGGTTAAAGCCCACCAAGTAGTCCAGGGCGCGGCGCGCCTGCTGGGCGTTGACCAGATCCTCGGCCAGGCCGCGGGGGTGCTCCATGGCCTCCTGGATGGCGCGTTTGGTGATCTCGTGGAACACCACCCGGTGGACCGCTTTGTCCTTGAGCAGCTTTTTCTGTTTCAGGTATTCGCAAATGTGCCAGGAGATGGCTTCGCCCTCGCGATCCGGGTCAGTGGCCAGGTACAGGGCGTCGGCCTTCCTCATGGCCTTGGCGATGGCGTCGATGTGCTTTTGATTCTTCTCGATGGTCTGGTATTTCATGGCGAAGTCATTGGCCGGATCGACGGCCCCTTCCTTGGGCAACAGATCGCGCACGTGGCCATAGGAGGCCATCACCTCGTAGTCCTTACCGAGGTATTTCTTGATGGTCTTGGCCTTGGCCGGCGACTCTACGATGACTAAATTTGTGCTCATGTATCCAAATGACTTATTGGTCTGATCGTTGTTGGGGTAGCGGTCGAAACAACACAGAGTTTAGGGGGTTGCGACGGATGTCGAGACGGCTGTCAGAATTCGATGGATTGTCGGTGCTAGTGGAGGTGGTCGGAGATCTCGTCGAAGATCAGATCCTCCATCCAGGCATAGGCCGCTTCGTGGCCGGGCTGGTTGAACAGGACCATCAGGATCACCCACTTCAGTTGCGGCAGGTCGATCTCCTCGGTCTCCAGGGCCATGGCGCGGTCGATGACCAGCTCCCGGGCCTCCGGATCGAGCACGCCGGCCTGCTCCAAAAACATGATGAAACCGCGGCACTCGGCATCCATCTTGGCGACTTCCTGACTGCCGTAGACGCGGATCGAGCGGCCTGACACCGGCCTGCTGAAGCCGCTTTCGCGGGCATTGCTCAGGTCTTCCAGCCAATTGAAGGCCTTGTCCACTTCCTGATTGTGAAAGCCGGCGCTGTCCAGATGGTCGCGCAGGGCCTTTTCGTCCGGCATCGCCCCGTTGTCACTGTCGAGGCAGTGTTCAAACAGGTACATCAGGATGTCGAGTACGTTTTCTTTCATGGGTGATCGTATGCCTTTATATAGAGTCCACCTGCGGGGCAGGATACCATCCCCTGTAATTCCAATACCAGCAGAATCGAGGCGACCGCCTCGGCGGGCAGCCCGCTACGCTCTATCAGGGTGTCCATGCTGACCGGGTCGTGGCCCATTAATTCCAGGAGTTTCAAGGCGCTGGGGTCAAGCTCGGGACGCTGTGCAAGATTAGACTGCGGCGCCGTCGCGGGGTTCGGCAGGCCCAGTTCGGTGATGATGTCGTCGATAGTTTCCACCAGCTTGGCGCCCTGACGGATCAGGTTGTGGCAACCACGCGCCAGCGGATTGTGGATGGAACCGGGGATGGCGAATACCTCGCGGCCCTGCTCGCTGGCCAGGCGGGCGGTGATCAGGGAGCCGCTCTTGGGCGCAGCTTCCACGACCAGAATTCCCAGGCTCAGGCCGCTGATGATGCGGTTGCGGCGCGGAAAGTGATCGGCCATGGGCAGGCTGCCGAGGGGGAATTCGGACACCAGCGCGCCGTGCGCGGCGATGTCGTGGGCCAGTTTGCGATGTCGGGCGGGGTAGACCCGATCCAGCCCGGTGCCGGCGACGGCGAGCGTTCGGCCGCTGCCCGCCAGGGCGCCCTCGTGGGCCGCGGCGTCGATGCCCAGCGCCAGACCGCTGGTGACGGTCAGGCCGGCATGGCTCAGGCTTTGGGCGAAATTGAAGGCGTTGTCGCGGCCACCGGCGCTGGGATTGCGGCTGCCGACGATGCCCAGCTGGGGCGTCGCCAGCAATTCCACCCGGCCCTTGACGAACAGCAGCGGCGGGGCGCTGTCGATCTGTTTCAGGCGCTCGGGGTAGCCGGGGTCATGCAGGGTGAGGATATGGTGATCAGGACTCTGACGGTGCCAGTCCAGATCGGCCGCCACCCGCTCCCAGTCCGGCTGTTTGAGCCAGTCCTTGCTTTCGCGCGGCAACTCCAGGCGGTTGATCTCGCCGGCGCCGGCGTCCAGCAGGTGTTCGGGGTGTTGGTAGTAATCTAATAGAATTTGGTAGCGCCGCGGGCCGATGCCGGGGCAATGGAGCAGGGCCAGCCAGGCGGCGAGGGTTTTGTCTTGAGATCGCCCCCGGCCGGGCTCGTCGGCATTGACCGGATCGGCGCTGATGGCATCCATGCCATCAGACTACCACTTTAGCTAGGGTTTGGTAACGGGATCGCCGATGCGAATGTCCTTCACCGCGCTCATCACCAGGGCGTAACTGACCCGGTCGAAGACATTCACCACCATCAGCAGGCCGGAGCGTTCGTCGGGCAGCTGGACCTGGGGTTTGAAGAAGTCTTCCGATTGTTCGTCGGTTACCTTGATCCCTTTCTTGCGCACCGCCAGCACATGGCCCAGCTCCATGCCGTCCATCTTGCCCAGGTTGAGCACCACCGTCTGGTATTGGCCGGCGCGCGACATGCCATCGAAGATGGAGATGATGCGGCCGTTGCTCAGATTGCCCGGCGCATGGGGCGTGAAACTGTTGTCGATGGCCTCTTCGTCGGAGGCCATGACCTTGTCGCCCAGCAGGGTCTCACGATAACTCTCGACGATGCGCAGGGTGGCGGGCTCGCCCTCGCGGATCAAACGGGCATCGGAGACGTGGATGGCCTCGTAGCCGAGGATGTCATTCTTGTCATCCGGGTTGCGATAGACATTGCCAATGCGGTAGATGCTGTAATCCTTGCTGTCGTCCTGCTGCAGGTCGGCGACATAGATCTTGCCGCCTTCGCCGCTGATCAGGTGATCCTCTTCGGCGTAGCTGATGTAGCCGGCCTGATTGATCTCCGCCTGGGTGAGAATGCGCGGCCGTTTCAGAAACTGGGCCACGGCGCTGGACGGAATGGTGGTGATGGCGCTTTCCAAGCGGCTGGTACGCGCGGTGGGCGATAGTTTAATGGTGGGGCGGCCGCGGGTCAGCTCCAGTACCGGTTTGCCGTCGCGAAATACCAGGCTGATGACATCACCGGGATAGATCAGGTGCGGATTTTTGATTTCCGGATTGATATGCCAGATTTCGGGCCAGCGCCAGGGGTCGCGCAGGAATTTGGAGGAGATATCCCAGAGTGTGTCGCCCTTGACCACCACATAACGTTGCGGATGGTCCGGATTGAGCGCCAGGGTGTCGGCGAACACGGCCGTGTTCAGGCAGAGGCTGGCGATGAGGGCGAGCAGTGCATTCCTGATTGACATAGGGGCTTCCTTAAATAGCATTCCAAATTACATCGAGTGTAGCGAATAACAAGGTCCGGGCGAACCAAACCGGAAAAATGGGGTCCCCCATTAACGGTGATATCATTTCAGTTCAGCAGTATAATCGGCAGTTCGAGTAAATATTTAATCTTTTGTTATGTCAATCAGACCCATATTGCACTTTCCCGATGAGCGCTTGAGACAGCCGTCACAGCCGGTGGCAGCTGTGGACGATGATATTCGCCAGCTCGTCGACGATATGTTCGAGACCATGTACGAGGCGCCCGGCATCGGCTTGGCCGCGCCCCAGGTGAATGTCTTCCAGCGCGTTATTGTGATCGATATCTCGGAAGACAAAAGCGCGCCTCAGGCCTTCATCAATCCCGAGCTGTTGGAAATCCGCGGCATCGAGCAGATGGAGGAGGGCTGTCTGTCCGTCCCCGGTATTTACGAAACGGTGGAGCGCGCCGACTGGATCCGTGTGCGCGCCCTGGATCGCAACGGCGAGATATTCGAAAGAGAGATGGACGGTCTGGAAGCGGTCTGCATTCAGCACGAGATCGACCACCTGGACGGCAAATTGTTCGTCGATTATCTCTCCCCCCTAAAGCGCCAGCGCATTCGCAAGAAGATGGAAAAACAGCGTCGCCAGACGTTGTGATCTTGGCCAGATAATTTTTCTTGATGTCAGCCCCCCTGAAAGTCATTTTCGCCGGCACGCCCGAGTTCGCCGCCGTCGCCCTGCGGGCATTGCTGGATTCACATCATGATGTCATCGCCGTGTATACCCAGCCCGACCGCCCTGCCGGTCGCGGCCGCAAGCTGACGCCCAGCCCGGTCAAAGGACTGGCCCGGGAACACGACATCGTGGTCTGCCAGCCCGTCACCCTCAAGGATGCCGAGGCCCAGCGGCAATTGGCCGACCTCAACGCCGATGTCATGGTGGTGGTGGCCTACGGCCTGTTGCTGCCGCCGGCGGTCATCGAGATACCGCGCTTGGGTTGTGTCAACATCCACGCCTCGTTGCTGCCGCGCTGGCGCGGCGCGGCGCCGATTCAGCGGGCCATTTTGGCGGGCGACAGCGAGACCGGCGTCACCATTATGCAGATGGACGCGGGTTTGGATACCGGCGCCATGCTGCTCAAACGCAACACCCCCATCGGCCGCGAGGACAGTGCCCAGACCCTGCACGATCGCTTGGCTGAAATCGGCGCCGCGGCGGCCGTCGAGGTGTTGGATCAATTGAGTGAGGGAAGGCTCGAGCCCGAGGCACAGGACGACAGCCAGGCCTGTTATGCCGCCAAGCTGAGCAAGGCCGAGGCGCTGATCGACTGGCATCAGCCGGCGCTCGACATCGAACGCCGGGTGCGCGCCTTCAACCCCTGGCCGGTGGCCCAGACCCGCCTCGGCGAGGACGTGCTGCGTGTTTGGCAGGCCCAGGCGCTGGACGACGTGATGACCCAGGCCCAGCCCGGCAGTGTCATCCGGGCGGGCAAGACCGGCATCGACGTGGCCACGGGCAAGGGGGTATTGCGCATCGTGTCGGCCCAGTTGCCGGGCAAACGGGCCATGGCCGCCGCAGATTTGCTCAATGCGCGCAAAGAACTGAAGCAGCCGGGACACCGGTTGGGTTCGGCCGGGTAGCGCCTTATTTATGGATGCCCGGATCGCCGCCGCCAAGGCGCTGGATGAGGTGATCCGTCAGGGCCGCTCCCTGAACTCCGCATTGCCACGCTGGCAGGACAAGGTCAGCCTGCGTGACCGTGCCCTGTTGCAGGAGCTGTGTTTCGGTAGCCTGCGCTGGTACTGGCGCCTCGACGCCATCGCCAAACAGCTGTTGCGCAAACCCTTCAAGGCCAAGGACACCGATGTCCAAGCCCTCATCCTGGTGGGTCTGTACCAGTTGGAATATCTGCGCGTACCCGATCACGCCGCCGTCGGCGCGACCGTGGCGGCCACCCAGGGTCTCAATAAACCTTGGGCGCGGGGGCTGGTGAACGCGGTGCTGCGTAATTTTCAGCGCGGCCGGGAAAACATTCTGACCCGCCTGCAGCGCGACCCGGTGGCGTTATACGCGCACCCCGCCTGGCTGATCGAACGTCTGCAGGCGGCCTATCCGCAGCACTGGCAGGCCGTGCTCGAGGCCAACAACCAACACCCGCCCATGACCCTGAGGGTGAATGCCTGTCGCAGCGCCCGCGATGATTATCTTGCCGCATTGGCCGCCGCCGGCTATCAGGCCCGTGCCTTTCCCTACTCAGATTCAGGTGTCGTCTTAGAGAGCGCTGTCGATGTCGACCTGTTGCCCGGTTTCGCCGCCGGTGATGTGTCGGTGCAGGACGGCGCGGCGCAGCTGGCGGCGCTGTTGTTGGATGCACAGCCCGGTGAACGCATTCTGGATGCCTGCGCCGCGCCCGGCGGTAAGGCCGCCCACGTGCTCGAGCGTCAGCCCCGCTTGGCCGAGCTGGTGGCCGTGGATCAGGATGGCCAGCGCCTGGAGCGGGTCGGGCAAACGCTGGCGCGTCTGAATCTATGCGCCACCTTGGTGTGTGCCGATGCCGCCCGGCCTGAGGTGTGGTGGGACGGCCGCGTCTTCGATCGCATTCTGCTCGACGCGCCCTGCTCGGCCAGCGGCGTGATGCGCCGTCATCCCGACATCAAACTGCTGCGCCGTGACAGTGACATTGCCGCGCTGGCGCAACTGCAGGGGCGCATCCTGCGCGCCCTGTGGCCCTTGTTAAGGCCAGGCGGTATGCTGGTGTACGTCACCTGCTCGGTGCTGCCGCAGGAGAATGTGCAGCAGGTACAGCGCTTTTGTGCCGAACAAGAGGATGCCGAGCCGGTGCCGATAGCAGCGCAATGGGGCAGGGAGCAGGTCTTGGGGCGCCAGATTCTGCCGGGACAGCAAGGGATGGACGGCTTTTATTATGCATGTCTGCGTAAACGGGCGATGACGGAATAATCTTTGATGCAGCGGCTGCTCACATTCAGGCGCTGGCTGGCGGGCATGGCGCTGGGCTTGGTCGTGGCGCCGGCCTGGGGGCAAGAGCCGCCCGCCGTGACGCCCGGTTTCGAGGTGATCTCGGTGAGTTCGCGTCTGGCGGACCAGGTGCTGCGTCTGGATGCATTGTTCGAATTGCGCGTCAGCCAGCAGTTGGTGGAGGCGCTGCAAAACGGTGTGGCGCTGAATCTGCTCATCGAAATCGAGGTCAGCAAGGAGCGCGATTATCTCTGGTCTGCCAGCGTGGCCAGCCTCACTCAGCGCTATCAAATTTCCTATCAGCCGCTGACCACGCACTATGTGCTGGAAAATCTCAACAGCGGGGTGGAATTCCAGTTTCCCAGTCTGGAATCCTTGCTGGCGGTGGCCTCGGTATTGAGCGATTTTCCCCTGCTCGACAGCAGCCTGCTGGAAGAGGACGCCCGCTATTACGGCGAGATCCGCATCTCCATCGATCGCGACAGTTTTCCCGTGCCCTTGCGCTTGATGTCCTACGTCACCGATGACTGGTATCTGGCCAGCGAGTGGTTTGCATGGCCGTTGCTGCCCTGAGGCGCTTTTTCTCCAGCCAGGTGCCGGTGATCCTGCTGGTGGTGCTGCTGCTCGGTTCGCTCTACCTGATGAGCAGCGCCACGCAAAACTCGGAACAGTTCAGCCGCCTCTACATCCCCCTGCTGGTGATCAACGTAGTGGAGTTGCTGATCCTGGCCGGGCTGATCGCCGTCAACTTGGGGCGGCTGGTGCGCCAGTATCGCAACCACGCCACCGGTTCGCGCCTCACGGCGCGCCTGGTGGTGCTGTTCGTGGTGCTGGCGGTGGGGCCGGTGTCAGTCCTCTATTATTTCTCCCTCGGCTTCGTGCGCCACGGCATCGACAGTTGGTTCGATGTGCGCGTCGACCAGGCCCTCAACGACGCGCTCAACCTGAGTCGCACGGCCCTGGACTGGCGTATGCGCGACATGATGCGCCAGGCCGAATACGTGGCCGACAGTATCAGTGACGTGCCGCCCGACGAGCTGATCCTGTCGCTTAACGAAATGCGGCGCCAGATCGGTGCCCTGGAAGTGGCCCTGTTCAGCGTCAAGGGCGAGGTGATCGCCTTCAGCAGTGACGACGCCGGCAAACTGGCGCCGGAAACGGTGGACAAGATCATCCTATCGCAACTGGAGGGCGGTCTGGCCTACGTCGGCATCGACCCCATCAAGGACGGTCTGTACGCGCGCCTGGTGGTGAATGTGCCCGCCAGCCAGGCCACCTTCGAAGCGCGCGCGCTGCAGGCCCTGTATCCGGTGCCCGAGGGTATCAACCAGCTGGTCGACAGTGTCCAGGCCGCCTATGCCCAGCATGAACGCCTGGTGTTTTTGAGCGGGCCGCTGAAATTCAGCTTCACCCTGACCCTGTCCATCATCCTGTTGCTGAGTATCTTCACCGCGGTGTGGGCCGCCTTCTTTCTGGCGCGGCGGCTGGTGGCGCCGATCCGTATCCTGGCCATCGGCACGCGCGCCGTGGCCCAGGGGGATTATCATCGCCGCCTGCCGTTGGCGGCCACGCCCGGCGACGAATTGGGTTTTTTGGTTAAGTCGTTCAACACCATGATGGGGCGTATCGCCCGTGCCCAGGAGGAGGCCCGCATCAGTCAACAACGCCTGGAAGACCAGAAACTGTATCTGGAAACCGTGTTGGGCCACCTCTCCTCCGGCGTCATGACCTTGAACCAGGATGGCGTGCTGCGCACCGTCAACACCACCGCCGAGCTGATCCTGGGCAGCGATATCGCCGCCTGTATCGGCATGGGCTTGGTCGACATCGCCGCGCGCTATCCCCATATGGAGGAATTCATCGCCATGCTCGCCAGTCATATGGAGCAACAAAGCGGCAGCTGGCAGGAGCAGGTCACCGTGTTCGGCGCCGAGGGGCGTCAGCTGCTGATGTGTCGCGGTGTGCCCTTGCCGGACCCGGACGCCGGCCACGTGGTGGTATTCGACGACGTCACCACCCTGGTTCAGGCCCAGCGCGACGCCGCCTGGGGCGAGGTGGCACGGCGTCTGGCGCACGAGATCAAGAACCCGCTGACCCCCATCCAGTTGTCGGCCGAGCGCCTGCGGCACAAGTATCTGGCCATGATGCCCGAAGATGAACGCCGTGTGCTGGACCGCTCCACCCACACGATTATCCAGCAGGTGGAGACCATGAAGGAGATGGTCAAGGCCTTTTCCGATTACGCCCGCTCGCCGCGGCTGCAATTATCGGCCCTCGATTTCAACGAGTTGGTCAATGAGGTGCTGGAGTTGTATCGGGATGACAAGCAGCCGTTGCGCATCGATACCGACTTCGATGCGCGTATCGGCCAGGTGGATGTGGACAGCGGCCGACTGCGTCAGTTGCTGCACAACCTGATCAAGAACGCCATCGAGGCCCAGGCCGGTCAGGACGACGCCTGGATCCGCGTCCAGACGCGTCTGCTGGACAACAGTGGCGGCCGGTCGCTGGAGCTGGAGGTGGCGGACAATGGCGCCGGCATTCCGGATGCTATGATGGCCGATCTGTTCGAGCCCTATATCAGCTCCAAGACCAAGGGCAGCGGCCTGGGGCTGGCGATTGTGAAAAAGATCGTCGAAGAACATAACGGCGTGATCTGGGCCGAAAACAGCGCTGCAGGCGGGGCTCGGTTCACGATCCGTTTGCCGTTAAAATCGATGCCCAAGACTGATCGCCGGGCGGCGGGCCGGCCCGGCGCAAGCGAGGACGAAGCATGAGTGTCTCTCACATTCTAGTGGTGGACGATGAACCGGATATCCGCGAGCTGGTCAAGGAGATCCTGGAAGACGAGCACTACCGGGTGTCGGTGGCGGCCGACGGTGCCGCGGCGCGCCAGGCGCGCATGGAGCGCCGCCCGGACCTGATCCTGCTGGATATCTGGATGCCCGATATCGATGGCATCAGTCTGCTCAAGGAGTGGCAGCAAAGCGACGAACCGGCGCCGCCGGTGGTGGTGATGTCGGGTCACGGCACGGTGGAGACCGCGGTCGAGGCCACCCGCCTGGGGGCCTATGATTTTCTGGAAAAGCCCCTGTCCATGGCCAAGCTGCTGCTCACCATTCGCCATGCCCTGGACGACTACAACCTGCGGCGCGAAAACCTGGGCCTGCGCCGCCACCTGCGTCCGCTCAGCCGGCCGCTGGGGCGCAGTCAGGCCATGGCGACCCTGCGCGATCAGGCCGAGAAGGTCGCCCAAACCGACGCCTGGGTGTTGCTCAGCGGTGAGCCCGGTGTCGGCAAGCGTCTGCTGGCGCGCCTCATCCACAATCTCAGCCCGCGTCGCGAGGGCGATTTCGTCGAGGTGGGCGTGGCCACCATCGTGCCCGCCAATGCGGTGATGGAGCTGTTCGGTGAGGAGAGCGGCGATAAGGTGCGCTACGGCCTGCTGGAGCAGGCCAGCGGCGGCACCCTGTTTTTGAATGAGGTCGCCGACATGGACCTGGATCTGCAGGCGCGCCTGGCCAGTGCCCTGCAGGGGCAGTCCTTTGTCCGCCTGGGCGGCTCACGCGCGGTACAGATCGATATCCGCGTCATTGCCTCCAGTCACAAAGATCTGCTCGAAGAGGTGCGCCGCGGCCGCTTCCGCGAAGACTTGTATTACCTGCTCAACGTGGTGCCCATCACTGTGCCGCCGCTGCGGCAGCATCGTGAAGACATCACCGATTTATTGTCCTATTACGTCGATTTTTTCGTCGACAGCGATGCCTTACCCTACCGCGCCTTTTCCGTGGCGGCGCAAAACAAGTTGCGTAATTACGACTGGCCGGGCAATGTGCGCGAGTTGAAGAGTATTGTGCATCGCCTGTTGATCCTCGGCGCGGGTGAGAGCATCGACATCGACGAGGTCGACGCCGTGCTCGGCACCCAGCCGCCGGCCACGCTCCAGACGGCTGGATTCAACTTTGAGCTGCCGCTGCGCCAGGCGCGCGAACAGTTCGAAAAGGCCTATATCGAACATCAGCTGCGCAATGCCGACGGCAATGTGTCCCAGGTGGCCAAAGCGGCGGGCATTGAGCGCACTCATCTGTACCGTAAAATGAAGGCGCTGGGCATCAATCCGAAGGAGGGCGGGCAGGCGTGAAGGGCGGGCATGACAACCATAAAGCGCTGGATGGATAGTCTATGAAAATCATTATTCTCGGGGCGGGGCAGGTGGGTTCTTCGGTGGCCGCCAATCTGGCCAGTGAGGCCAACGACATCACCATGGTGGACGTGGACGCCAAACTGTTGCGCGACCTGCAGGACCGCCTCGACATCCGCACCGTCAACGGCCATGCCTCCTACCCTGACGTGTTGCGCCGCGCCGGCGCCGAGGACGCTGACATGATCCTGGCGGTGACCAACAGCGACGAGACCAACATGATCGCCTGCCAGGTGGCCTACAGTCTGTTCCGCACCCCCACCAAGGTGGCGCGCATCCGCTCGCGCGAATATCTCGGCTACAGCAAACTGTTCGGCAACGAGGCGGTGCCGGTGGATGTGATGATCAGCCCGGAGCAGGTGATCATCGATTACGTGCAAAAGCTGATCGCCCACCCCGGCGCCCTGCAAGTGCTCGACTTCGCCGACGGCCTGGCACAGCTGGTGGCGGTGAAGGCCTACTACGGCGGTCCGCTGGTGGGCCAGGAGCTGCGCAAGCTGAGGGATCACATGCCTACCGTAGACACGCGCGTGGCCGCTATCTTCCGCCGCGGCACGCCCATCATCCCCGAGGGTGATACGGTGATCGAGGCCGACGACGAGGTCTTCTTCATCGCCGCGCGCAAGGATATCCGCACCGTCATGGGCGAGCTGCGTCGCATCGACCGGCCCAATAAGCGCATCATCATCGCCGGCGGCGGCAACATCGGCAAGGGCCTGGCCCAGACCTTGGAGAACGATTACAACGTCAAGCTCATCGACCACAATCCGCGCCGCTCGCGCCAGATCTCCGAGGAGTTGGATAAAACCATCGTGCTGCAGGCCGACGCCGCCGACGAGGAGCTGCTGCTGGAGGAAAACATCACCAGCACCGACGTCTTCTGCGCCGTCACCAACGACGACGAAGCCAACATCCTCTCGGCCATGCTGGCCAAGCGCCTGGGGGCGCGCAAAGTGCTGGCCCTGATCAATCGCGCCTCTTATGTAGACCTGGTAGAGTCGGGCGATATCGATATCGCCATCTCGCCGCACCAGGCCATGATCGGCAGCCTGTTGGCCCACGTGCGGCGCGGCGACGTGGCGGCGGTGCATTCCCTGCGCCGCGGCGCCGCCGAGGCCATCGAGGCGGTGGCTCACGGCGATGCGCGTTCCTCCAAGGTGGTGGGCCGCGCCATCGAAGAGATCCGCCTGCCGCCGGGCGCCAACATCGGCGCCATTGTCAGGGGCGAGGACGTCATCATCGCCCATCACGATACGGTCATCGAGGCCGAGGACCACGTCATCCTGTTCCTGGTGGACAAGCGCCGCGTGCGCGACGTGGAAAAGCTGTTCCAGGTCGGCGTGACCTTTCTATAACTCCAATTATCCGGGTGAATTAGACGCATGCAGTTGTTTGTCATCCAGCGCATCCTCGGCCTGTTGCTGATGTTGTTCAGCATCACCATACTGACGCCGGTGCCGGTTTCGATCTTCTATCAGGACGGCGCCATGATGCCTTTCCTGGTGGCCTTTCTGGTCACTCTCGTCACCGGCGCGGTGTTTTGGTTTCCGGTGCGCGGGCATCGCTCCGATCTGCGCGTGCGCGACGGCTTCGTGGTGGTGGTGATGTTCTGGACGGTGCTGGGCGTATTCGGTGCACTGCCGTTTCTGCTGTCGGGTCAGCCGAGCATTTCGATAACGGACTCCATCTTTGAGTCCATGTCCGGCCTTACCACCACCGGCGCGACGGTGATCTCGGGGCTGGATACCCTGCCGCGCTCCATCCTGTTCTATCGCCAACAGCTGCAGTGGCTGGGAGGCATGGGGATTATCGTATTGGCGGTGGCGGTATTGCCCATGCTCGGCATCGGCGGCATGCAGCTGTATCGCGCCGAGACCCCGGGCCCGATGAAGGACAACAAGCTGACGCCGCGCATCACCGAGACCGCCAAGGCGCTGTGGTACATCTATCTGACCCTGACCATCGCCTGCGGCCTGGCGTACTGGGCGGCGGGCATGAATGCTTTCGACGCCGTGGCCCATGCCTTTTCCACCGTGGCCATCGGCGGCTTCTCCACCCACGATCTGAGCATGGGCTACTTTTTCGCCGAGGCACCGCTGGTGGAGGTGGTGGCGATCGTGTTCATGTTTTTGTCGGGGATCAATTTTGCGCTGCATTTTCTGGCCTGGCGTCGTCACGGCCCGCGCGCCTATTTCGTCGACACCGAATTCAAGGTCTATGCCGCCATTCTCCTGATCGCCGCCATCGTGACCAGCGCTTATCTCTATTGGACCGCCACCTTCGAGTCGCCGGGTGAGGCGGCGCTGCGCGGTGTGTTTCAGGCCGTCTCCATCGGCACCACTACCGGTTTCACCGTGGCCGAGTATCACACCTGGCCCGGCATCCTGCCCATCATGCTGCTGATGATGAGCTTCATCGGCGGCTGCGCCGGCTCCACCGGAGGCGGTATGAAGGTGATTCGGGTGGTGATGCTGATTAAGCAGGGCGCGCGCGAGATCCTGCGCCTGGTCCATCCCAGCGCCCACATTCCGGTCAAGGTGGGCAACAAGGCCTTGACAGACCGGGTCATGGAGGCGGTGTGGGGCTTCTTCTCGCTCTATGTCGTGTGTTTTTGCATCATGTCCCTGATCCTGGTGGCCACCGGGCTCGACTTCGTGACGGCCTTTTCCGCCGTGGCGGCCTGCATGAATAATCTGGGTCCGGGGCTGGGCGACGTGGGGTCCAACTACACCAGCGTCAATGATGTCGCCAAGTGGGTGCTGTGTTTCGCCATGTTGCTCGGCCGCCTGGAGATCTTTACCCTGTTGGTATTGTTGACCCCCGCCTTCTGGCGTAAATAGCATAAGGAACAGCTGTGATGAGCGACCCGACCCAGGAAAAATGGGATCGTATTTATAGTCAAACCCGCGAGCAGGCCGTGCCCGCCATGGCGGTGGTGCGCGATAACCTGCACCTGGTGCCGGAAGCGGGCGCGGGTCTGGAACTGGCCTGCGGCCTGGCGGCCAACAGCTTCGCCCTGGCCGAGGCGGGCCTGGAAATGGATGCCTGGGATATTTCGCCGGTGGCGGTGGAACAGATCAACCGCCGTGCCGCCGACAGCGGCTTGCCGGTCCGGGGCGAGGCGCGCGACGTGGTCAGCCGTCCGCCCGCGAGTGGCCGCTACGATGTGGTGGTGGTGAGCCACTTTCTCGACCGTTCCATCATCCCCGCCATTCAAGACTGTCTCAAACCGGGGGGGCTGGTGTTCTATCAGACCTTTACCCAGACGCGCGTCAGCGAGGGCGGTCCCACCAATTTGGACTTTCGTCTGGCCGACAATGAGCTGTTGCAGCTGTTTAAAGGCTTCAAGGTGCTGGTCTATCGTGAAGAGGGGCGCCAGGGGGACACCACCCAGGGCTTTCGCAACGAGGCCCTGCTGGTGGCACAGAAGCCTGCCGTCTAAGCCGCATTCCTCGGCGCCCTTGAGCCGTCCGCACGGGGTGAACCTTTACCTGTCATAAATATCCGCTTCGCCCGCCGGCCGGGTGCGGAAGCGTTTATACCCCCATTGATACTGCGTCGGCAGGCGGCGCACCGCCTGTTCCACCATTTGGTTGAGCGCCGTGAGCGATGTTTCCAGATCCTTAGCATAGAGTGCATCGGGCGCCGGCGCGAAGTGAATGGCGAAGCCGCGGGCGCGCGGCAGGCGTTCGGCATAACAGCACAACACCGTGGCCCCGGACTTGCCGGCCAAGCGCGATAGCAGGGTCATGGTGTTGGCCTGAATGCCGAAGAAGGGGGCGAACTGGCCGCCGCTATCGCGCGGGTCCTGGTCCGGCAGGATGGCCACCACTTCGTTGTGCGCCAGGGCCTGATAAAGCGCACGCACGCCCTTGGCCGTGGTGGGCACCAGCTTGGCGCCGAAGTGCTCCCGTGCCCGGCGGATCAACGCATCCAGCGCCGCCTGCCGCGGCGGGCGATATAGGCTGGTCATGGGATAGTGTGACGAGCAGTATAGTCCGATGACTTCCCAGTTGCCCAGGTGGGGGATGGCCAGGATCACGCCCTTGCTTTGCGCCAGGGCATGCTGCAAATGTTGGCCGCCGTGAACCGTTGCAACCAGCTCGGCAAAGCGTTGTTGATTGCCCAGCCACAGGCGTCCGCTTTCAAAAAAGGCCTTGCCGGTTTCGGCCAGGTTTTGGCGCAGCAGTCGCTGTCGCTGCGCCGGGTTCAGTTCGGGAAAACACACGTTCAGGTTGGTCTGGGCAACGCGCTTTAGTTCATTGTCGCCGAGCATGAGCCATCGGCCCAGCAGGGCGCCGCAGAGATGATTGAAGCGCAAGGGCAGGCGCGCGCTGAGGTGCAGCAGCGCACGGATCAGGTTAGCGCGCATGTCTCACCGGGTTAGTTTTCGGCATCGATTTGATCAGAGTCGTCGCGCGCCAGGATGCGGCGCGCCTGTTCGGCTTGCGGCGGCACCTGCAGTTTGATGCCGCCCACGGCGATGCTGTAGAGCCAGTCGGTTTGCACTAGGTGTTCGTCGGCCAGATGGGCGTCCAGGCCTTCGGCCAGCAGGCGGCCCATGGCGATATGGGCCTCAGGCGAGGTATCGAAACTGGCGACGGTAACAAAGTCCATGGCGCTGGAAAACCTGATCGGGGTTATACTTTATGGGTTTCGATCATTTTAACAGGAGTGGCCGCTCCGGCGGTCATAGGCTTATGGATTATATTGCGCAATTCGGTTTTCATTGGTTCTGGTTCGGCACCGCCACCCTGTTGCTGGCCATTGAGGCGGTGCACGGCAAATTCATGTTTATGGCCGCCAGTCTGGCGGCGGTAGCGTTAGGGATTCTGAGTCATTTTTATCCCGGCATTGCTTTCCCCATACAGATCCTGTTTTTCGGCGTCATCGCCGCGGTCTTTATCTGGGTGGCCCGATCCTCTCTAGAGACGCGCATGGAGCGCATCCGGCGGCAGCAGGAGATCGTGCAACAGCGCAGTTATGTGGGTCAGGTGCTGACCCTGGTCAGCCCCATCGAAAACGGCCGGGCCCACCAGAACCTGGACGGCACGGTCTGGACCCTGCAGGGGCCGGATGCCCCCGCCGGTGCGCAGGTCAGGGTGGTGGACATGGGGGCGGGCTGGCTCCGGGTTGAAGCGTTGGATTGAACCGCTGTGATCATTGACTGATTTTGCCTTCCGCGCCGTTCATCAGGCGCTGAATGTTGCTGCGATGGCGCCACAGCAGCAGCAGCGACATCACCAGGCTGAGGATGATATAGATGCGGTTTGGCAGCAGTACCCAGGTATACACCGGCGCCAGCACTGTCGCCGTCAGGGCTGCGAGCGAAGACACCTTGAACAGCTTGGCGGTGACCAACCAGGTGGCCAGCAGCGCCAATGCCAGCGGCCAGGACAGGCCCAGAAAGACGCCCATGGCGGTGGCCACGCCCTTGCCGCCGTGAAAGCCGAAAAAGACCGGATACAAATGGCCGAGAAAGGCGGCCATGGCCGCGGCCGCCACCACGCTGTCAGCGACGCCGGCCAGCTGCGCCAGCAGCACCGGCAGCAGGCCCTTGAGCATATCGCCGAACAGGGTGACGGCGGCCGCCTTTTTGCCGCCGTAGCGCAGTACGTTGGTGGCGCCGGGGTTGCGCGAGCCCTCGGAACGGGGATCGGGCAGGCCCATCAGTTTGCAGGTGATGATGGCCGCCGACAGCGAACCGAGTAGATAGGCGAACACAACCAGGGCGATATCAAGCATAATATTTCACATTGATGAACACGGGAACGGGGCGTAATGATACGGTAAATCGGGCCGCATTGCCCACTCTTCAAAGCAACGACAAGCAGACAGATGGATATTATTTACTTAAGTGATTTGCGTATTCAGACCGTGATCGGCGTGTTCGACTGGGAGCGGGAGATCAAACAAGAGGTGGTGATCGATCTGGAGATGGCCAGCGACATCCGCCGCGCCGCCGAGACCGATGCGCTGGAAGACACCCTGGACTACAAATCGGTGGCCAAGCGCGTCATCGGCTTCGTCGAGGCGAGCGAGTTTCAGTTGGTGGAGACCCTGGCCGAACGCGTCGCCGCCGTCGTGCGTCAGGAATTCGGCGTGCCCTGGCTGCGGCTGCGGCTGAACAAGCAGGGCGCGCTGCGCGGCGCCCGCGACGTGGGGGTGATTATCGAACGCGGCACAAAGGAATAGGTATGGCCCAGGTCTATGTCAGCGTCGGCAGCAACATCGAGCCGACCGCCAATATCCGCTCCGCCATGCGTGAATTGCGCCGTCATTATCCGCAACTGCTGCTGTCCTCGGTCTACGAGAGCGAGGCGGTGGGGTTTGCCGGCGACAACTTCTACAACCTGGTGGTGGGCTTCGAGACCGATGATGACGTCTACCGCGTCGCCGCGGTGCTGAACAGCCTTGAGGCGAGCCATGCCCGCGACCGGCGCGCGCCCAAGTTCAGCTCACGTACCATTGATCTGGATCTGCTGTTGTATGACGATGCCGTCATTCATCAAAACGGCCTCAACATTCCCCGCGACGAGATCACCAAAAACGCCTTCGTGCTCTGGCCTCTGGCCGAGATCGCCGGCGATCTGACGCATCCCCAGACCGGACGCAGCTATGCCGAGATGTGGCGCGATTACGATAAGAATCGCCAGTCGCTCTGGCCTATCCCCTTTGGCTGGGATTGATGCGGATCAGAAGCCCAGCGTCCGCCCGCCGTCCACATTGATGATCTGGCCGCTGATGTAGTCGGCGTCGCGGATCAGAAACAGCACCGTCTTGGCGATATCCGCCGGCGCGCCCTGGCGTTTCAGGGCCGTGCGGTTGATGATCTGTTCTTTCGTCTTGGGTTTGAGCGCCCGTTCCGGCCAGAGGATGGCGCCGGGGGCGACGCCGTTGACGCGCAGCTCCGGCCCCAGCTCGCGCGCCAGCGCCATGGTGAGCATGGCCAGCCCGGCCTTGGCAGCGCTGTAGATGGGATAGTCTTTCATGGGGCGCTGGGCGTGGATGTCGACGATGTTGATGATGCAGCCCTGCCGTTTTTTCAGCTCGGGCGCCGCCGCCTGAGACAGAAAAAACGGCGCCTTCAGGTTGCTGCCGATGAGATCATCCCAGTCCGCCTCGCTGGCGCTGTCCATGGGGGTGGGATAAAAGGTCGAGGCGTTGTTGATCAGCACGTCCAGGCGTTGCCAGGGCTGACACGCGGCGGCAATGACGGCGGGCAGTCGCGCGGTGTCCAATAGGTCGGCCTGCAGCGGCACCACCGAGTCGGGCCGTATCGCATTCAGCTGCGCCGCCAGGGCCTCGGCTTGCGCGCTGGAATGGCGATAGTGCAGGGCGATGTTCATGCCGGCGCCGTGCAGCCGGCGCGCCAGTTCGGCGCCGATGCGGTGGGCCGCGCCCGTGATCAGGGCGACCTTATTGTCCAGCTTGGCAGGGTCGTTCATCGTGTTTCGGACCGGTTTCGGATAGACTGTCGCACTTTACCCCATCGAGCCGTAAACAGGAATTCAGATGTCAGACACAGGCGCAGAGCTGCCGCCGCCGGACCCGATCGCTGCGCAGCACAGCGCACGACTGCAGGCCGCCATGCGCAGCGAGATCGACGCCGCCGGCGGCGCCATCCGCTTCGCCCGTTTCATGCAGATGGCGCTGTACCAGCCCGGGCTGGGCTATTACAGCGCCGGGGCGCGCAAGTTCGGCGCGGCGGGGGATTTCGTCACCGCGCCGGAGCTATCGCCGCTGTTCTCGCGCTGCCTGGCGCGCCAGTGCCGCCAGATATTGGCTGAGATCGGCGGCGGCGATATCCTGGAGTTCGGTGCCGGCACCGGGGTGATGGCCGCTGAGCTGTTGCTGGAACTGGAACGCCTCGACACGCTGCCGGGACAGTATTTGATTCTCGAACTCAGTCCCGACCTGCGCCAGCGCCAGCGCCATACCCTGGCCCGTCGCGCCCCCCATTTGCTGGAGCGCGTCAGCTGGCTGGACGCGCTGCCCCACGCCGGTTTGCAGGGGGTGATTCTGGCCAATGAAGTGGTGGATGCCATGCCGGTGCACTTGGTGCGCTTTCTTGAGGACGGCGTGGCCGAGCGCTTCGTCGCCTGGAACGGTCGCGCCTTCGAATGGCGGGAACATGCGCCGCAGGCCGATCTGCAACAGGCCGTTGACTTGTTGCTCGACGAACTCGGTACTGAGGTGTTCTGTCCCGGCTATCTCAGCGAGATCAATCTGGCGCAACGCGGCTGGATCAACAGCTTGGCCGGTGTGCTGCAAAAAGGCGCCGCCCTGATCATCGACTACGGCTTTCCGCGCCACGAGTATTACCACCCCGACCGCACCGCCGGCACCTTGATGTGCCACTACCGTCACCGCGCCCACGGCGACCCGTTGATTCTGGCGGGATTACAGGATATCACCGCCCACGTGGATTTCACCGCCCTGGCCACGGCGGCCCAACAGGCCGGGCTGGATGTGCTGGGCTATACCAGTCAGGCCCAGTTCCTGCTCGCGACCGGCCTGACCGAGATGGTGGCGCAGCTCGACCCGGACGATACACGCCACTACTTACAGTTTACTCAACAGGTCAAAAAGCTTACTCTGCCTAATGAAATGGGCGAGTTGTTCAAAGTGTTGGCCTTGGGTCGCGGTCTGTCCGAAAGGCTGCAAGGCTTTGTTTTGCAGGACCGACGGCAGCGGCTCTAAGTTTTCCCCATAAAAAGTCGATATTTCAATAATCCCATTCTAGATATAAGGGAAGGGGCTTGTGCGCGCAGCGGCGGCGTTTAGGCGATATTGCCAAATTGCTTTATTGATCATCGGGTTGATGCTCGATGGTGGCGCCGTCGCGGCCGAAGCCAATGCCGCGTGGATCAGGATTGGTGTACTGACCAAGGGCAATGAGCCGCTGACCTTGCAGCGCTGGTCATCTACCGCTGACTATCTGCACCAGCACATTGCCGCCCGGCATTTTCGTATCGTGCCTTTGGATTTCAGTCAGATCGAGGCCGCCGTCAGCGGCGCCGAGATCGATTTCTTGCTCGCCAATCCCGCCATTTTCGCCGAGATGGAGACCGCCTACGGCGCCGCCGCCATGCTCACGCTTAAGCGCCGCGTGCTTGCCGAACGCTCCGCCGCTGTGTTTGCCGGGGCCATCGTCGTCAAGGCTGGGCGCCACGACCTACGTGGTATCGAACACCTAAAAAACATGCGCTTTGCAGCGGTGGATCCAACCTCCTTCGGCGGCTGGGCAATGGCCTGGCGCCAGATGAAGCTTAACGCTATCGACCCCTTTGTCGATCTTGCCGGGATTAAATTTCTCGGTTCCCACGAGGCGGTGGTGCAGGCCGTGCTCGACGGCACTGTGGATGCCGGCACGGTAAGGACAGGCGTACTGGAACAGATGGCCAGCACTGGCCGACTCGATCTGGACCAAGTACATGTCATGATGGAGCAAGGCGGCGCACTGGGCCACCCGAGCTTTGAGCTTTCGCTGTTGCATAGTACGGCGTATTACCCAGAGTGGCCGTTGGCCAGTCTGCCCCATACCGATAGCCAATTAGTGAAACAGGTGGCGCTGGCCCTGCTGGCGATGAATGCCGGTGATCCAGCCGCCCGGGCGGCTGGCATTGCCGGGTGGCAGCCGCCGGCCAATTACCTGCCGGTGCACGATTTGATGCGTGATCTGAAGCTGGCCCAATACCAGCATTTCGGCGAAGTCGAATTGCTCGATGCAGCGCGCCAGCACTGGCGCTGGGCGGCCTTGATCGTGCTGGCCCTGCTGCTGCTCACGGCGCTGGTGGTCTATGTCTTGCGGCTCAATCGGCACAATGCCGGTATTAATCGTCGCCTGCGCACCAAGAACCAACGGATTCAAGAAAGTGAACAGCGTTTGGCGGCGATCCTGGACAATGTCCTCGAAGCGGTGGTGACCATCGACTTTGCCGGCAACATCCAGACCTTCAATCGCGCCGCCGAGATGATTTTCGGTTACCGCCAACATGAGGTCGTCGGGTGCAATGTCAGCATGCTCATGCCGGCCCCGGTCGCGGCCGGCCATGACCAATTCATTGGCAACTACATCCGCACAGGCGAGGCCACGATCATCGGTATCGGGCGTGAAAGCGAAGGCTTGCGCAAGAATGGTGAAGTGTTCCCCCTCGAACTGGCGGTCAGCGAGGTGGCGCTGCGCGGCGAACGCATGTTTGTCGGCATCCTGCGCGACCTGAGCGAGAAGAAGGCCCATGAAGAGCGCCGTCGGCAGATGGAAAGACTGGAAGCACTATCCAAAATGGCCGGCGGTTTCGCCCACGAATTCAATAACCTGTTGTCCAGCATTGTCGGTTATACCGATATGTTGCTACTCGAGCTGGGCGACGCTCCCGAGCGCACTGCGGATCTAAGGCAGGTGATGGATGCGGCGCTGCGCGCCAAGTTGTTGGTCAAGCAATTACTCGACGTCAGTCGCAGCGATTATGAAGCGGCCTTGGTGCTGATGCCGCAGAAGATCGTCACCGAGGTCGTGGAGCTGTTGCAGAGTCTGTTACCCGACGGTGCCGAGATTCACAGCGATCTGCAGTGCCAGGCGTGCCAGGTCCTCATGTCGCCGCTGAATTTCCAGCAGATTGTCATGAACTTGGGTATGAACGCCATCGAGGCGCTGGCCGAGGGCGGCCGGATCGACATCAGTTTGGAATGCGGCCCACTGGACGAGCGCGTGGCGGCGGACATGGACGACCTGGCCGCCGGCGAGTATGCCGTGCTCACGGTGTCCGATGACGGCCGTGGTATAGCGGCGGAACGGTTGGCGCATATCTTCGAGCCCGTCTTTACAAATCATGACGTAGTCAAGGATCAGGTGGTCGGCCTGGCGGCCATTAAGGAGATCATCCACCGTCATCACGGCGCCGTCGAAGTACACAGCGCGCCCGGCACGGGCACCTGTTTCAAGGTCTATCTGCCCTGCACTCGGGCCGGTTAAGGCTGCTTTGAAATGAGTGTGGTCCGAGTGAGCGTGTTTGTGCTCGGATCGCGAGCGCCGCTTGAAAGGCGGGTGTCAGGCCGGGTCGGGCGCGACCTCGGGTTGCAACAAGGATACGATTTGGTCGCGGTTGAGGACGCCGACCAGCTTGGCCTTGTCATTGACGATGGGCAGGTGGCGAATGTGTTTTTCATCCAGCAGAGGCAGCAGTTCGGCGATGTGCGAGTTTTCCGGTGCGGTGATCACGGGATGGCTCATGATCTGGCCGACGACCTCCGGTTTGTCCGAGTCGGGCCCGGGTGTCGGTTTGATCAATGCCTGAATGCGTTGTTCCAGTGCGGCTTGGGGATAATCCCGGGCATGCCTGATGAAATCCTCCAGCGTGACGATGCCGATCACGTGCTGGGCGCAGTTGATGACCGGGATGGCGCTGGTGCGGTGCCGGCCCAGCCACGCCCAGGCCTCGTCCAGCGGGGTGGCGAACTCAGCCGCCAACGGGCTGGGGATCATCACATCGGAACAGCGCAGGTCGCCGAGATGGCGGCGGTGGTAATGGTGGCCGGCCTCCTGGTAGAGGCGCATCAGGTCATTCCGGTTGACGTCGATGAAGGTGTCGAAATGCTGTAGGGCATGATCCAGGTCCTGATCCTCAAAGGGCGGTTTCAGGTTCAGTTGCCGGGGTTCCTCGTCCCGCCGCAGCAGGGGTGATTCGAACCCGTCCTGACGCGGGCGACGCTGTAGCAGGATGGCCATGCCCCGTACCGCGCCATAAAGAATGACGGCATTCAGCAGTACCGGGGTGAAGACGAACAGATAGCCCAGCTGGGTGACGTCGGGGCCGGCCAGCACGGTGAGCATGGCCGTGGCGCCGCCGGGCGGATGCAGGCAGCGTAAATACTGCATGGCGAGCACGGCGCCGGTCACCGCCAGCGGGATGGCGAGCAATGGGTTGGGGATGTAAAGCGCGCATGTGACGCCGATGCCGGCACAGATCAAATGGCTGCCGAGCAGCGGCCAGGCCCGGTTCATGGGGCTTGAGGGGATGGCGACCAGCAAGACAGTGGAGGCGCCCATGGAGGCGACGATGAAGGGTGCCGTGCCGGGGGAGAGAAAGCGGTAGCTGATCCAGGTCACCACGCCCATGGCGATCAGCGCGGCGAGTGAGCTGAGCAGCATGTCGCGGTGGCTGAGATCCTGTTGGCCGGCCAGTCTGTGGAAAAGTGTACGCAAAAAGGCCACAGCGGTAATATCCTGAAAATAAAGGTGTTTTTATTATACATCTTTTTGTGCCAGGTCGGCACCCGTCACACAGGCCCTGCCGGGGGCGGCGGCTCGCCGTTCAAGGCTTGGGCTGAATCAGCGCTTGTAGCCCGTGACCATGATAAAGGGGCTGGGCGGCGCCATTTGGCGCGATTCGATGTCGACAAAGCCCACTTCGCGCAGCATCGCCTCCATCTCGGCGGTGGAATAGGAGCTGCCGCCGACGGTGTTGATGATCTGGTTGACGCCGATCAGGGCGGCCAGTTGCGGGCCTTTTTTGTCGGCGTGCAGCAGCTGTTCCTGGATCATGATGACGCCGTCTTTGTTCATGGACTCATAGCATTTCCGCAACAGCTTTTTGATGTTCTCAGGCGATTCCTGGTTGGTCATGGAGGACAGCAGCATGGCGTCGTTGCCGGAACCCAGCGAGTCGGTGTTGTAGTCGCCCGCACGCAGTTCGACCCGGTCTTGCATGCCGTACTGGTCAACGATCTCTTTGGCGATCTCGAGGTTTTGTTCGCGGTCCATGGCCACGGCCTTAAGGCCATCATACTTTTCACAGAACTTGACCGCGAAGGTGGCCGGGCCACAGCCCACGTCCATGAGTTGGGTCTTGCCGGACAGGTCAATCATGTCAGTAAGCACGTCGGACTGGGATAGGGCACGGTTGTGCATGCCCATCATATAGTTGCGCGTTTCCTCGTCGCTGTAGGCCTGGTGCATCAGAGCCGACGGTGTACCGGTCTTGACTGTGTTATAGAGTCCGCCCCAGGCCTCGTACCAGTTCTCGAACATGTAGACGATGCCGCCCTGGTAGAACTTGCTCGATTGGGTGAGAAAGGTCTGGCTGAAGTCGTTATTGCGGAAGGTGTCGCCGTCGCGGTCGAGAAAATCCATCGACACCAGGGCGCTGAGCAGGGCGCCGAGGCAGCGGCGGTCCGACTCGGTCTCCCGGGTCAGGGTGTCCAGGTCCTTGGCCTGGCCGTCCAGCAGATTGAAAACATCCAAGCGGTTGGCGGCGTGCAAGGCACAGGACTGCCAGTAGGCCGAGGCCACCTGCATCACCCGCATCGGGTCCATTCCATCGGGGAGTCCCCAGCCCGTGTTGTCGTTTTTATCCCATGACTCAGACATTCAAACCTCACATATTCCATATAAAGCAAAATAAACACAGCACAGCAATATGAATCATAGGGAATTTTTTGTCCAGCCGAGGGGCGCATGGGGTTACACTGAAGACGCCCCGCCGGATTGCAGGCGTGTTCGACGGGGGTTGATTAAGCATTTGATATAAAGAGGAATAGCTGTGGTGCTGAAATGCGGCGAGCTGGCGCCGCCCGAATTGCAGGCGTTGCTGGGGCGCTATGACATGGCGCTGGCGTGGGTGGCGGACGAGGCAGCGATTCCCGGCAGCTATTGGGGCGACAGCGAAGCGGGGCTGATCGCCAATCGTCTGCTGGTGCGTAACGATACGCCGCTGCACTCGGCCTTGCATGAGGCCTGTCATTACATCTGCATGGACGGTCGGCGTCGCGCCGGCCTGCATACCGACGCCGGCGGTGGCTACGACGAGGAAAACGGTGTCAACTATTTGCAAATCCTGTTATCGGACTATATCCCTGAGTGCGGCCGGGAGCGCATGTGCGCCGACATGGACGCCTGGGGCTACTGTTTTCGTTTGGGTTCGGCGCGCGCGTGGTTTGAGCAGGATGCCGAGGACGCTCGGCAGTGGTTATTGACCCACGGCGTCATTGATGTGGCGGACCGGCCGCGCTGGCGTCTGCGGGCATAATGCGCATGTAAACATGTAAATAATTGTATCCTGAGCCGACCTGCCCGTTGAATTGACGCGTATATTGGCCATAGAATTGCAGCGACGAAAACAATAACGATACGACATAAACTAAGGGGTAGACATGAAGAAAGCAGCTGTGCTTGTTTTGGGCGTTTTGGCGGCGGGTGCGGCCGCAGCGCAGGATGGCGGCGCTGTATGGAGCGGCGAGGCGGAGTTGGGCATTGTCGCCACCGAGGGGAATACCGAAACTCAGACCATCAACGCCAAGGCCAAGGCCGTCAACGAGCGTGACAAGTGGAAGCACCAAGCCAGTGTCGACGCGCTCAATACCGAAGACAATGATACCACCACGGCCGAGCGTTACACGCTGACCGGCAAGACCAGCTACAAGCTCTCCGTGCGTGATTATCTGTTCGGTATTGTGACTTACGAAGACGATCGTTTCAGCGGCTACGACTGGCGCGCCAGCGAGGCGGTGGGTTACGGCCGGCGCGTGATTGCGCAGGAGGATTTGGAGCTGGACTTAGAAGCCGGTGTCGGTGCGCGCCAAAGCAAACTGGATAACGGCACCGAAGAGGACGAGGGCCTGATTCGCCTCTACGGTTTGTTGGCCTGGGACGTCAGCGATACATCGAAATTCACTCAAGAGCTGAGTTCGGAAATCGGTGAGGATACCACCATCTCCAAATCGGTGACCGGCCTCAAATCGCAGATCAACGGTAGCTTGGCGATGAAGCTCACTTACAGTGTCAAGCACGTCTCTGACGTGCCGCCCGGCATTGAAAAGGTGGATCGCGAAACCGCCGTGACCCTGGTCTACAGCTTCTAGCGCTATACGGAGACGAACTAAAAAACAACGTAGCACTCGCCCATGACGGCGATGGCGTTGGCCTATGAAGGCGATAACAGCGAGCTGGATGAACGTTTTCGCGAGGCGGAACGCGTTTCATTTTTTGCCGCGCCCATCCCCGTTGTCATATATCAACCCGAGTAACAACGGGACCCGAGGGTCGCCGTCCTGCGCCGGCCCCAGGCACTCCTTCATGGCAGCGGCGTCACTAGCGTTGTTATAGGCCCTAGTGCCGTCTGCCAGATCGGCCTGTGTCGCGATAGGCAGCGGGCCGAATGCGCATATCGCGGCGCACACAGGCTGCGGTGTTGCATGGTGTCCTCTGATATCGCTGGGGTCGGTCCCTTTGTCGAAAATCTGATCGTGGCAGCGCACGGGAGTTCAGACTATTATCAAATAGTCCCATCTGCTTAAGAGCTCGGTGCGCTTTTCTTCCGGGCGTGATCTAACCAAACTGTCTGAGCGCATTGCTTGTGTACGGAGAAGCTCGAACGTGAAAAATCTTCTGCTTCCGCTGTTGATTAGTCTGCTGCCGGCCTGCGGCGATTCCATCGGTCATCACGAGCGTATCTTGCGTGATGATCTGGTGCAGGTGAAATATTCGGATGGGATTTCGCTATTGGAGGCGAAATATATCGCCGATGCCTATCTATATCTGCACGGTGGGCGCATCGGCAAGGCACCGCATGTCAAGGTGCGAGACGGCGGCGCGGTTTGGTTGTGTGATATTTATGGCGGGCGCGCCATTAGTCCGGAACGTGCCGACAGTCCGCCGGTAACGGTGGACAAAAAGACCGGTCACGTCAATTGGGCTGAAGGCCCCGAGTTGAGTCGGGTCGAACTACCCTTGATCCGGTGAGGGCTTGGTCTTTTTTTATGGACGGCCCGCTTGCTATTCATGCTACCGTGACCTCCAAGCGCGCATCCTGGATGTCCGGGCGCGGACTTGGAGTGGTGGGTTAAGAGGGCAATTGGGTTTATCTGCGTCGCCGCGATTTCTTCGGGCTTTCAAAATTTACACGCAGCGGCCGGCCGCTGAAATCCTTACCATCGAGTCCGGCGATGGCGGCGCGGGCTTCATGGCCTTCCATCTCGATAAAACCGAAGCCTTTGCACTGGGCGGAAAACACATCAGTGGCCAGTTTCAGAGAACGCACCGTGCCGAACTGGGAGAATAACTCGTGCACCTCTTTGTCGGTGGTGCTGGATGGCAGGTTGCCGACGAATAATTTTTTCACGTCAATTCTCCTTAGTGACTGACTGAGTGAGGGGGCGCTTGGACGGGCGCGGAAAAAAAGACCCCCGCTGTGACAGCGGGGGTCTGCTTATCTGATGGCTAATGGCCAATCAAACTTGCGGCTGAACTTGCGCAGCTTGCAGGCCTTTGGGGCCTTTTTCCACTTCGTAGTTGACAGTCTGGCCTTCGGCCAAGGTCTTGAAGCCATTGCCGGTAATGGCGCTGAAGTGTACGAACACGTCGTCGCTGCCGTCGCTTGGAGAGATAAAGCCGAAACCCTTGGCCTCGTTAAACCATTTAACAGTACCTGTATTCATTTTGAAATCCTCAAAAGCATAATTGTGTAGAGTGTTGCATGCAGGTGACGCAGAGGATTCAGAGAGGTGCCGAGAAGAAGGGTGTTCAGGGTGTTCTAAGAAAGCCAGCTTGAGTCAGTGCAAGCGGAATTCACTATAACCCAGTTTGCAACAGAAAGCTTGTGTTTTTTATCCTGAGCGTGCACGCGGGTGGACGGCCTCCCGACGCGTATTTCGCCGATGTCCTGCTGTTGTAAACGGATCCCCGCGGATACCCCACGGTGCCGCGCCGCGGCGGCTGGGCGGCGCGATGGGCGTGCAACGGTCGGGCATTGCTCTTCGGCCGCGCCATGCATCAGCCTAATGTGTTAATTAAATCAATGCCTTGAAGTGGTGTTGCCGGGGCGGGCTGTTTCATCGGAAAAAACGATAAGCATGTTCGTAATAATCAATTTCCTATATTTATTAAGCTGGATTAAACTTCTTTCAAAGGATAGAAAAGAAGTAATTAGCACTCGTTTTAAATTTATTATAAAGAGGATACGACCATGAAAATGAAGCATATCAATATGGCGATGGGGTTGGCAGCGACACTGGCCGTAACTTCAGTACAGGCGGGCGCATACTCGCCACTGGCGGCGGATCGCTACGGTGCATCCCCTTTCGTCAGCCAGGTATTGGTGGCTGAGAAAGAGACTCAAGTCTCAGCGATTCATATAGAAGCCCGCGAGCCGCAGCGCAGCTACCAAGCGTTTGCCGCCAACAGCTACAAGGCCTCACCCTTTAAGTTTCGCGCCGCGCGTGAACCCCTGGATACGGACGTTCAGGTCGGCCAGTTCGAAGGTACCGGCTTCAAGCTCTTCAGCGCCGACCGCTACTACAAGTAAGGCCTGTTGATGCGCCGCTCCGTTCTCCGCTGCGCAAGAGATGATTAAATGATGACGGCCACCCGCAGGTGGCCGTCGTTTTTTTTGCTGACGCCCGTCAGGCCTATTTGTGGGTCCAGGCGAAGTTATAGCGAATACCCGCCGACACCACATTGCTGTCGTTACCCAGGGCGGCGATGGCGGTGTTGTTGTTGGACGTGGTGTGCGGCGCGCTGATGTAGGTATAGCCGCCATTGGTGTCGTTATCGATGGCGGAGTAGAGCGCAAACACCTCGAGATCGTTGTTCAGCATGTGTGATACGCCCAGGGCGTAATAGGTCGCACCGCTATCCGTGCTGTTGTCGATGTCGTCTGCCATGGCAAAGGCCAATTTCACGGTGGTGTTATTGATGCGATGGCCGACGCCGAAGTAATAGGCGTTGCGCGAATTGTCGCTGGCATCGGTGACCGTGTCATACATGCCGGTCAACACAGTCTTGTCCTTGAGTGTATAAGTCAGCGCCAGTTTGGTGGCCGAGATATCGTTGCCAGTGGCCTGCCCATCCACGTCGTAAGACAGTGAGGCGTACAGGGCATCACGGCTGTAGTTAAACTGTCCGCCGAAATCGTTGCTGCCGTCGTCGCTTTCATCGGCGCCGTACTGCAGATGCCAGCTGAAACCGTTGATGTTGGGACCGAAGTAGATCAGGCTGCTGCCGATGCCGCCGTCGAAATAGATGTCGCTGGTGCCGTCCAAGTTTCTATCCCCGGTGGTGCCCATGATGGCGCTGTAATCGGCGGCGGTGCTGCCGAACATGTCCAGGTGATTGGTAGAGGTCTTCCAGGGGCGGCCCTGAAAACCGAGTGCGACGATGCCCCAGTCGTCATTGGACAGACCGGCCCAACCGTCGCGGCCGCCGCCGAACAGGCTGCTGTCACCCGCCCCGCCGCCGGCGTCCATACCGACGAAGCTGTCGAACAGATACACAGCAGTCAGGTTTTCATCGATACTTTTGGTGCCCTTAATGCCAAAGGCGGAGTGATTGTTGCTGATGGCGGTGGTGCTGGCCGTGGTGTTGTCCAGTGCCTCAATCGACAAACCGACTGAACCATAAATCGTCAATTCGTCGGCGGCTGCCGTGGTGCTCAGACCCAGGGCCAGGGCGACGGCTGTGACGCATTTTTTTTTGTGGGTGAACATGTGGTGTGTTCCTCTCTAGAGTTTGAATTGAAAAAAGACTTTGTTGTGCAGGCCGGCATTTCGCGTCATTGCTGAGCGCTTTGCCCGGCGCTGAAAAGGCTTTTCAAACCCGCATTAGGGGATATCCCTGATTTGGCGTGTGTCAAAAGCATCTCCTGCGTAAGGCGGCCGGTAGACGGATGCATGCTTAAACCTGTGGACCCCACTGGCATCTTTTTCGTCCAAATCCTTAATATCTTTAGCGGTTTAGGTGGGTTTCCCTAGGTTAGGCGTGAAGACGACGGGGTGCTTGATGCCGATCTGGAATTGGACCAAATCCCAATTCAACGCCAGCTAGTTAAGAGGGCGCCGATAATTTGCCGCGCCAAATATTTTTGCCCAGCGGCGGTCATAACAGCGACAATAGAAAATATTTTTTATTGGTTTAGGAAAGCTGACGACAATGGCGAAGCAAGGCGTGCAAGCAATCGGTCAAGCCCGTCCCTGCGGCGAGTGTTCCTTGTGTTGCGACGGCTGGGTCAAGACCGAGGTGTTGGGCCAGCGGGTGGATGTGGGCCAACCCTGTCCGTATAGCTCGGGCCATCATTGCACCATCCATGAAACTCGGCCGGAAGATCCCTGCCGCATCTTCTTTTGCGGTTGGGCCGAGCCCGGCAGCCGCCTGCCGGAGTGGATGAAGCCCAGCGAGTGTGGGGTGATTGTCATCACCGGCAGGTCCAGCTGGCACGGCCGGCCGGTGGATGTCCTGGTGGCTGCAGGCGGCGAGATCGAGCCGCGTGTGCTGGAATGGTTTCAGGCCCATGCGCTCAAGGAGCGGCGCCCCTTCGTGTTCCAGAGCAACGAGCAATGGTTCGGTTTTGGGCCGCCCGAGTTTCAGCAGGCGGTGAAAGAACAGGGGCGGTTGCTGTTTGAGCGCTGAGTGCTCAAACGGTGTAATGAATGATCTGGCAGTTGTCGACCTCGATGTCGCGCAAGCGCTCGTCTGATATGTTGCCCGCGAAATGGGCGATGACCACCCGCAGGGTCTCTTCGTGGGCCACGACCAGAATGGCAGCGTTGGGCTGTCGTTTCAGCCACTCGATAAAGCCGCTGACGCGCTGTTTGTGATCCAGCAGTGATTCGCCGCCGTTGGCGCGAACATGCAGCGGGTCGTGCCCGGTGGCGGCGAAATAATCCGTCACCGGGCGGCCGTCGAAGCCTGAGCGAATGTCATTGATATCGGGGTGTTCTTCAATCGGGATATGGTGATAACGGTTGATAATCTCAGCCGTCTGTCGTGTGCGCGGCAAGGGGGAGACGATGATGCGCTCCAGCCCGGCGTGACGCAGTGCCTCGGCGGCGTGCTGCGCCTGTTTGACGCCCGTTTCAGTCAGGTGTACATCCCGGCTAGGATCATCGTTGCAGAGTCCCAGGTCGTTATAGTTGGTGCGTCCGTGACGGGTGAAATAGAGTTCCACGGCGGTCTTTGCGGCAGATGTGGCGGAGGGGAAATGGTGGCACGGATTGCGCCGTCGGGAAAGATGCGCTGCGCCTTAGCGGCGTGGGTTGCCGTTTTTCTGTTTGAGCTTTTTCCAGGTTTCCGAGTCCGGGGTGGTGGCCCACTCCCACACGCGTCTGAACAAACCCTTTTTTCGCGTCGGCAACTCGGCGGCGGGCGGGGGCGGGGCTTCGAAGCTCGAGCTGAACAGGGTTTGTTTCTGAATCTCGGGTAACTCCTCGGCGTGCGGGTCGGCCTGCTCTGCGGCTGGATGGGTGTCGAACGTGGAGATCTCATGCTCGCTCATCTCCACCATTTCCATGGCCACCGGCATGGCGCTGATGCTGTTGCCGCTGTCGAGATGGTTTAGGTTATCCTGCAGATCCTGGTGGGAGGCGGTGAGGAATTGCTGCATAGCGTGCGACAGCTCCGGTTTGGCCAGCATGCGCTCGGTCTCGGTCATCATGGTGACGATCTCGGTGCGGATGACCTTGCGATAGGCGCGCTCCTTTTGTTTGACCGTCGAGAGCCGGGCGCGAATCTGCTCGGCGGGGATATACAGCTCAGAGGGCTCGGTGGCCTCGCCGCGGCTGTGCAGCAGCACGCGCAGGGCGATCGCCGTCTGGGACTGTTTCTGGTAGTCCTTGAGCAGGGCTTCGATCTTGCCCGCTTCGGGGCCGACCAGGACCTCATCGTCCAGCTCCGAGATCTTGAGAATGCGCCCCAGGTTGGTCCTGACCACCCGCTCCAGGGTCGCCAGGCTTTGCATCAAGGTCGCGCTGGGCTGAGACTTGGTGGAATCCTGCAGCCGGGTGTAGGTGAGCACCACCTCTTTGGGAATATCGGAGCTGGGCTGGCCCAGCAGCAGTGAGGCCTCGAGACTATCGTGCAGACGCTCGATATTGACGGCGATCTTGACCGCCTTTTCCAGCGCCTCGCGCTTTTCCTCGAGGGCTCTGATTTCCTTGCCGGGATCCCGCTTCGCTACCACTACCTGCTCCTGTCGTGCCGCTGTGGGCCGATCATGGGTTTGCCGTTCACTAATCGGTCGGCATACTCTGTTTTATGATAGCGTCCGCCGGCGCGCTTTGTTGAGCACCGCTAGTCGCTGCCGGTCTCCGTGCGATACCCGGGGTTTATGTCTAACTTAATGAACGGTGGTGAAATTTTTGTCAGTGCTGCGGATTTCCAATAAACTCGCCATTGCGCTGCGGGAGGTCGAGCTCAATTTTATCCGCGCCCAGGGCGCTGGCGGCCAGAACGTCAACAAGCTCGCCACAGCGGCGCATTTGCGTTTTGATATCAGGGCTTCATCCCTGCCCGAGATCTACAAGGAACGATTGCTGGCGTTTAAAGACCAACGCATCAGTCGCGACGGGGTGGTCGTCATTAAGGCTCAGCGCTATCGCAGTCAGGAGAAAAATCGCGACGACGCTTTGGCGCGTCTGGCCGATTTGCTGCGCAAGGCCACCCAGACGCGCAAAAAACGCAAGGCCACCAAACCGAGCCGGGCGGCGCAGCGGCGGCGTCTGGAGGGCAAGATAAAGCGCGGCCGCCAGAAAGACCTGCGGCGCAAGCCCGAGGTGTAGCGCTTATTCGGAGGTGCGGCGGCGGGCCGCGCATTTTTGCAGAATGCTGAGGCGTTGGCCGCGGTCGGCGGCGGCCCATGCGCTGATCTCCGCCAAGCTTCTGAAACAGCCCAGGCAGATATCGTTTGGGTCCAGGCAGCAGCGCCGTACGCAGGGTGAGGCGATATCCCTTGGCCGCTCGTCATCCATCGGCAGGCTGAGCCTATTGAGCGCCGGCGGCGTGGGTCTCGTGCAGCAGCTCAGCGGCGGCAACGATGATGCAGTCGCCCTCTTTGTCCGGGCATACCGCTGGCAACAGCTCATCCCGCTCCATGCCCGGCAGCCATTTGTCCAGCCAATCAGTCAGGGGGATGGCTTGTGGCTGGCAATCGGCGAACTCACCGCTGGCCCAGGCCGCGGCCATCTCCCGGTGCGGCCAGACCGGTAGGTGCTCTTCGCCCGCTTCCGTCAGAATCACCCAGCCTTCGTCCCCGGCCAAGCCCCAGACCTGCTTCAGTTCGACTGTCTTACGGATGAAATAGTCATAACGCTGCTCGGCGGGCATGCGCTCGATGGCGTCGAGTTCGGTGGTGCTCAGTGGCTTGCTCATGGGGATACCTTTAATGGGTGGCGCAGGTGCGAATGGGGGCGCCATTATAGGGCGCCGCGGCGGGTCCGGCAAACCGCGTCATGGCACCGCCGTGCACAGCGGTTTGGGTGTCAGCGCTTGAGATCGGCAAACGCCGCCGCCATGGCGCCCTGGGGTTGCTGTTCCTGACGCGGTTTCTGTTTGCGTTTGCCGCCGCGCGGCATGTCGGCGGTGCGTTCTTCCTTGATGCGTTCGCCACCGTCGGACTGTTTTTTCATGGAAAGGGCGACGCGTTTGCGTTTCAGGTCCACGTCGAGCACGCGCACCTTGACCACGTCGCCGGCCTTGACCACGTCGCGCGGATCGCTGACGTATTTGTCGGCCAGCTCGGAGATGTGCACCAAGCCGTCCTGGTGCACGCCGATGTCGACGAAGGCGCCGAAGTTGGTGACGTTGGTGACCACGCCTTCCAGCAGCATCGCCTCTTTCAGGTCCTTCAGCTGTTCCACGCCCTCCTTGAAGCGGGCGGTGGTGAATTCGGGGCGCGGGTCGCGGCCGGGTTTGTCCAGTTCGCTCAAGATATCGCGCACCGTGGGTTCGCCGAACTGCGCGTCGGTGAACTGTTTCGGGTCGAGTTTTTTCAGGTAGCCGCTGTCGCCGATGAGCTGACGGATATCTTTGCTGGACGATTGGGCGATGCGTTGCACCACCGGGTAGGCCTCGGGGTGGACGGCGGAGGCGTCGAGGGGGTTGTCGCCGTCCATGATACGCAGGAAGCCGGCGGCCTGTTCGAAGGCCTTGGGGCCGAGGCGGGTCACCTTGAGCAGCGCCTGACGGTTCTTGAAGGCGCCGTGGGCGTTGCGGTAGTCGACGATGTTCTGCGCCAGGGTGGTGTTGAGCCCGGCGATCTGGGTCAGCAGGGCGGCGGAGGCGGTGTTCACATCCACGCCGACGGCGTTGACGCAGTCTTCCACCACCGCTTCCAGCATGCGGGCCAGTTGGGATTGATTGACATCGTGCTGGTACTGGCCCACGCCGATGGCCTTGGGTTCGATCTTGACCAGCTCGGCCAGCGGATCCTGCAGGCGGCGGGCGATGGAGGCGGCGCCGCGCAGCGAGACGTCCAAATCGGGGAATTCGCGCGCCGCCAGTTCGGAGGCGGAGTAGACCGAGGCACCGGCCTCGGACACCATGATCTTGGTCAATTTCAATTCGGGGTGACGCTTGATGAGATCGGCGGCCAGTTTGTCGGTCTCGCGCGAGGCGGTGCCGTTGCCGATGCTCACCAGGTCGGCGTGATGCTTCTTGGCCAGCTCGGCCAGGATGTGGATGGATGGGTCCCATTGGTTCCTGGGTTGATGGGGGTAGATCGTGGCGGTATCCACCAGCTTGCCGGTGTTGTCGACCACGGCCACTTTGACGCCGGTGCGCAGGCCGGGATCGAGGCCGATGGTGGCGCGCGGCCCGGCGGGGGCGGCCAGCAGCAGGTCTTTCAGATTGGAGGCGAACACCTTGATGGCCTCCAGCTCGGCCTGTTCGCGCAGCTGTCTTTTCAGCTCCATGTCGATGTGCATGGCGAGCTTGACGCGCCAGGTCCAGCGCACTGTGTCGGCCAGCCATTTGTCCGCCGGGCGGCCTTCGTTACGAATCTCGAAGCGTTTGGCAATCATGCTCTCGCCCTCGGTGGGGGTGCGGTTGGCGGCGGCCTCCGCGTCGCCGGGCAGTTCCAGCGATATATTTAAAAAGCCTTCGCTGCGGCCGCGGAACATGGCCAGGGCGCGGTGTGAAGGCACGGCCTTGATGGCCTCACTCTTGTCGAAATAGTCGGCAAATTTGGCCGCCTCATTTTCTTTGCCCTCGATCACTTGGGAGCGCAGCAGGCCGTGTTCCCAGCCGTAGTCGCGCAGTTGGCCCAGTAGTTCGGCGTCTTCGGCAAATCTCTCCATCAGGATCTGGCGCGCGCCGTCCAGGGCCGCGGCGGTGTCCTTGATCTCATGGTCGGGGTTGAGATAGTTCGCCGCCTCGGTTTCGGGGTCGAGGCTCGGGTCGTTGAACAGGGCGTTGGCCAGTGGCTCCAGCCCCGCCTCGCGCGCGATCTGGGCCTTGGTGCGGCGCTTGGGTTTATACGGCAGGTAGAGGTCTTCCAGGCGCGTCTTGGTGTCGGCGTCGAGAATGGCCGTCTTGAGCGACGCGGTCATTTTGCCCTGCTCCTCGATGGATTTGATCACCGTGGTGCGGCGCTCCTCCAGCTCGCGCAGATAACCGAGACGCTCCTCCAGCAGGCGCAGCTGGGTGTCGTCCAGGCCGCCGGTCACCTCTTTGCGGTAGCGGGCGATGAAGGGCACGGTGGCGCTTTCGTCCAGCAGCGCGATGGCGGCGATGACCTGGGCCTCGCGGGCGTTCAATTCCTGGGCGATGCGCTGTTCGATGGTGGGCAATGACATGGGGTGCGGTCCTTTCTTAACTGCATAAATCCGAAATCGACGCGGCCATTATACGGAGACGCCTGATGTCGTGCACCGGACAAGACGCGAGGGTGTTTGCCGGGTAGAATAGCCGCACTTTTTGCCGGAGCAAGGTGATGGATTTCATACAGATTCTGGTGTTGGCGGTGTTGCAGGGGCTGACTGAGTTCCTGCCCATCTCCAGCTCCGCGCACCTGATCCTGGTGCCGGTGATCGCCGGCTGGCAGGACCAGGGCCTGGCCTTCGATGTGGCGGTGCACTTGGGTACCCTGGCGGCGGTGGTGTTCTATTTTCGTCATGAGTTGCAGCTCATGACGCGGGACTGGGCCACCTCCCTGGCGCGGCGTCAGACTGTGGGTGACAGCCGTCTGGCTTGGGCGGTGCTGTTCGGCACGATCCCCGTGGGGCTGGCAGGCTTGCTGTTCGAAGGGATCATCGAGACCCATCTGCGCTCCACTCTGGTGATCGCCGCCACCACCATCCTGTTCGGTCTGTTGCTGGGCTGGAGCGACTGGCGCGGCCGCAGCAGCCGTGACGAACACAGCATCACCTGGCGGGATATCCTCATCATCGGCTGCGCCCAGGCCTTGGCCCTGATCCCCGGCACCTCACGTTCCGGCATCACCATGACCGCCGGCCTGATGCTGGGGCTGACGCGCGCGGCCGCGGCGCGCTTCTCCTTCCTGCTGTCCATCCCGGTGATCCTGTTGGCCGGCGGGCTCAAGACCCTCGAGCTGATCGGTGCCGGCCTGCCGGTGGACTGGACCGCCCTGGTGCTGGGGGCCGCGGTGTCGGGGCTGAGCGCCTATCTCTGCATCCATGTTTTTCTCAAGCTGTTGGAGCGCATCGGCATGATGCCGTTCGTGATCTATCGCCTAATCCTGGGCGGGATATTATTGTTGCTGGCGTTGTGATGCGCGGCCAAACCGATGCTTGAACGGATTGATCTATCGGCTATTTTTGTCAAAATCGACCAGCTTTTGCTGGACCGTTGTCCTTACGTATTGTAGGATTAAAAGACCGCGATATTTGTCAGGGTATTAACGTGATTACCGGCAGGGTAATTCAAAAAAGTCTAGGGTTTGGTAATACCAATTTCAGAGCGGCATTGCCGCCCAAACACGAACTACCGCTTTGAGTCAGTAAGGCATCCAAGAACACGCAAACCAATTTAGAGGTCGTTTAGAGATGGCGAGTGATAAAGAACTGGACAATCCCGAACGTCGGGACTTTCTCGGTGCCGCAACTGTGGCGGTGGGCGCAGTCGGTGTCGCCGGGGCCTGTTATCCATTCATTAGCAGCATGAACCCAAGTAAGGACGTCAAGGCCCAGGCGACGTCCACGGTCGATCTGGCCTCCATCCCCGTGGGCAAGACCCACACGGTGGAATGGCAGGGCAAACCGGTATTCGTGGTGCATCGTACCGACGAAATGATCAGCGCCATGCAGCAGAGCAACACCGACCTCGACCCGGAGCCCGACAGTGAACGCGTCAAGCAGCCCCAGTGGCTGGTGGTGCTGGGTATCTGCACCCATCTCGGCTGTGTGCCCAACCGCACTGAGAAAGGCTGGAATTGCCCCTGCCACGGCAGCGTCTACGACAACAGCGGCCGCGTGTTGCGCGGCCCGGCGCCGCGCAACCTCATCGTACCGCACTATGCATTCGTCGATGAGCGCACCATCATCATCGGCAAGGCCTAAGGGGAAAGCGAAATGTTCAAGAAAGCATATGCCTGGGTGGACGAGCGTTTCCCCCTCACTGAGGTCATCAAGCACGAACTGACCGAGTATCCGGTGCCGCGCAATCTCAATTACATGTGGAGTTTCGGCTTCCTGGCGTTGTTTGTGTTGGTAGTGCAGATCGTCAGCGGCATTTTTCTGGCCATGCACTACAAGGCCGACGTCAACATGGCCTTCGACTCTATTCAGCACATTATGCGCGACGTGAACTACGGCTGGCTGATCCGCTATCTGCATTCCACCGGGGCCTCGGCCTTTTTTGTGCTCATCTTCCTGCACATCGGCCGAACGCTGTACTACGGTTCGTATCGGCGCCCGCGCGAATTTTTGTGGTGGACAGGCTTGTTGCTGTTGATGTTGCTGATGGCAACCGCCTTCATGGGCTACCTGCTGCCGTGGGGACAGATGTCCTACTGGGGTGCCCAGGTGATTACCAGTCTGTTCGGCACGACGCCGGTGTATGGCGAAGACATCGTGCGTTGGCTGCGCGGTGATTTCGTCGTCGGCGACGCCACCCTGACGCGCTTTTTCGCTTTGCACTATCTATTTCCCTTCATTATCGCCGTGGCGGTGGTGATTCACCTGGTGGCGCTGCACTGGGTCAAGAGCAGCAATCCCTCGGGTATCACCTTGCATGCCAAGGACAACATCCCGTTCCATCCCTACTTCACCATCAAGGACTTATTCGGCCTGGGCGTATTCCTCATCGTGTTCTTGGGCTTTGTCTTTTTTAATCCTGAATTTTGGATAGAGGCGGACAACAATATCGCCGCCGATCCCATGCAGACGCCGGCCCACATCGTGCCGGAGTGGTACTTCCTGCCCTTCTACGCCATCCTGCGTTCCATTCCCGACGCCTTGGGCGGCGTGATCGCCATGTTCATGGCCATTCTGATTTTCGCCGCCATGCCCTGGCTGGATCGCTCCAAGGTGCCGGGTGGGGCGCTGTATCGCCCTGGTTACCGCGTTATGGTGTATGTCTTCTTTCTCGATGTGTTGGTGCTCGCCTACATCGGCGCCCAGCCCGCGGAAGGGGCCTATATCACCATCGGTCGCATCGCCACCTTCATCTACTTCGGTCTGTTCCTGTTGTTGCCTTTCGTCTCAGCACGTGAGGAGCGGCGCTCGCGCGAAGCAGGGCTGCCGCGTGAGGCGGAGAAACTGATTCGCGAGGAGCAGGAGGAGCTGCTGAGAAACGAGCACTATCTGCGCCGCAAAGAGGACGAGCTCCAGTTGAAGCAGATTCGCAAGCGCCTGAAGGATGAGGAGCAATAACAATGAAAAAGCTTTTGGCAATACTCGGCGCCGTGACCTTGCTGGCGGGCACGGATATGGTACTGGCGGCCGCCACCGGTACGCTGACGCATATCGATGTGGACGAGTCCAATGAGGCGCGCCAACGGGGGGCCGAAACCGTCATCAGCACCTGTCTGCTGTGTCACAGCCTAAAGTACGTCAAGTTTATCAACCTCACCGAAATCGGCATGGCCAAAGAGGACATCGAATTTCTGTTGATGGACCAGGGTATCAGCGACCGCATGATGAGCCTGTCGCCGGTGGAGGTGCGCGAGGAGTCCTACGGCAAGGTGCCGCCGGACCTGTCGCTGATGGCGATCGCGCGCAAAAACGGTCCGGACTACCTCTACACCTTATTGACCGAGTACTACTACACCGAAGAGGGTGAAACGGATAATCATCTGTTTCCCGGCATCAAAATGCCCGATGTGTTGGCCTACGCCGATACCGAGCCGGGTTCGGCCGAGCGCGCCGAGGCCGAGGCCCAGGCACGCGATGTGGCCTCGTTTCTGAAGTGGACCGCCGATCCGAACGCGGACACGCGCGAAAGTATCGGCGTGTATGTGATGATCTACCTGGTCATTCTCACCGCACTGTTGTATCTGCTGAAACGCCGCGTCTGGCGTGGGGTGCACAAAACCGAATAACGCAGCCGCGCTGCCGGTCTCCTACCTGTCTAAGCCCCGCAGGTCGCCCCCAGGCATTTTGTGATCTATGTCACAGAAAACGGCGCGCGTGTGGTCTTTACTGATAGTGAGGACGAAATAAAGTCCCCGTCAAGATGATAGGAGGTGCGTCATGACCCTAGGTGCAATGAGTTTCGGAATCATTTTACTGGCATGCTTAGTGCCCACCATAGTCGCCGTATTGGCAACCGAACTTGATGAAGAAGTCGCCATGCGCGGCGGTTCTCACAAGATCCACCACTAACGTAAAAAAGTGCGTTAGGAAGCGCAAGGCTCCGTCCGCAGAGGGTGGGGCCTTTCCTTTTTTCGGGGTGGGCAATTCGGTTTAAGAGACCTGCTGTCCCGCCGCCTGCAGGTCGGCATGATAAGAGGAACGCACCATGGGTCCGCTGGCCACATTGCTGAATCCCAGTTGTTTGGCTGTCTGGGCCAGGCGCTCGAAGCTCTCCGGCGTGACGTAGCGCTCCACCGGCAGATGGTGACGGCTGGGTTGCAGGTACTGGCCCAGGGTCAGCATGTCCACATCATGGGCGCGCAGGTCGTGCATCACCTCGATGATCTCCGCATCGCTTTCACCCAAGCCCAGCATCAGGCCCGACTTGGTCGGAATGCCGGGATGGGTGCGCTTGAAGCGCTGCAACAAGGTCAAGGACCATTGGTAGTCTGCGCCGGGACGGGCCTGCCGGTAGAGCCGCGGCACGGTCTCCAGATTGTGGTTAAACACATCCGGCGGGGCAGTGCCCAGTTCGGTCAAGGCGACGTCCATTCGGCCGCGGAAATCGGGCACCAATATCTCGATGGTGAGTTGCGGCGAGCGCCGGCGCGCCGCTCGGATGCAGGCGGCGAAGTGGCCCGCGCCGCCGTCGCGCAGGTCGTCGCGATCCACGGAGGTGATTACTACATAGCGCAAACCCATGGCCCGGATGGTCTCGGCCAGGTGCTGCGCTTCGTCTGGATCAAGGGCTTTGGGGCGACCGTGGGCGACGTCGCAAAAGGGGCAGCGCCGGGTGCAAATGCCCCCCATGATCATGAAGGTAGCGGTGCCGTGATCGAAACACTCGCCCAGGTTGGGGCATTGCGCCTCCTCGCACACGGTGAATAATCTTTGTTCCCTGAGTATGCCCTTGAGCCGCGCCACTTCCGGACTGGTGGGCGCCTTGGCCTTGATCCAGCGCGGTTTTTTCAGCGGCTCGTCCTTGGGCACCACCTTGATGGGGATGCGCGCGGTCTTGGCGGCGCCCTTAAGCGGGGCCAGGGATTCGATGCGTTCGCGTTCCAGGGATTTGTCCGACATGTGTCATTCAACCTTGTACGTATTCGGGGTCAGTATACCCCAGCTGTCGAGCCAGCTTGGTGCACAGCGCCGGGGTGACGCTGGCGATGCTGTCCGGCCCGCCCAGATCGACCAGCTGGGTCACCTGCATGCCGTGGTGGCCGCAGGGGTTGATGCGGCTAAAGGGACTCAGGTCCATATTCACATTCAATGCCAGCCCGTGATAGCTGCAGCCACGCCGCACGCGCAGGCCGAGGGCAGCGATCTTGCGCTTACCGACATAGACGCCGGGGGCGTCGCGCCGACCGTGGGCTTGGATATCGTAATCCGCCAACAGTGCGATAACGGCCTGTTCGATGCGTTCCACCAGTGCCCGCACGCCCAGCTTGCGCCGTTTCAGGTCGATGAGCAGATAGGCCACCAGCTGCCCCGGGCCGTGATAGGTCACCTGGCCGCCGCGGTCGATCTTGATCACCGGGATATCGCCGGGGCTGAGCAGATGTTCGGTTTTGCCGTTCATGCCTTGGGTGAACACCGCGTTGTGCTCCAGTAGCCAGATCTCATCGACTGTGGTGTGGTCGCGGTGGTCAGTGAATTGCTGCATGCGGCGCCACACCGGCTGGTATGGCTGACGCCCGAGTTGGCGGATCAGGGGGGGCATCAGAGTGCCATCAAGACCCGTTCGTGGGCGCTGAGGCTGCGGTAGATTGCGTCCAGCTGCTCGCGGCTCTCGGCCTCGAAGGTGATGGTGATCGACACATATTTACCCGCCGCGCTGGGCTGGCTGCTGACCGCGCCCTCACTCAGATCGGCCACGTGTTGGCGCACCAGGGAGACCACCAGGGCATCGAAATCGTCCTGCGCCAGTCCCATGGCCTTGATGCTGAAACGGCAGGGAAATTCCATTAAGGGAGCGTCGTGGCGGCTCATGTCGTTTCCACCGCGCCGGCGATCAGGGCGCGTTTGTAGTTTTGATAGAGCCTGTGCATTTGCCGCCAGATCGGGCCGGGGCGGCCCGCGCCCACGGCTTGGTCGTCGAGCCGGGTGACGGGCAGCAACTCCTTGGTGGAACTGGACAGCCAGATCTCCTCCGCCCGCTGCAGTTCCTCGGGGCCGAATTCGCACTCCTGTTGTGCCAAGCCCTGGGCGGCCGCCAGCTCCAGCACCAGGTCGCGGGTGATGCCCGGCAACAGGAAGGGACCCTTGGGCGGCGTTTTGATGACACCGTCCGTCACGATGAAGACGTTGCTGGCCGCGCCCTCGGTGACCACACCGTCGCGCACCAGGATGGCTTCCTGGGCGCCGGCGTCGATGGCCTGCTGGCGCAGCAGGATATTGGGCAGCAGGGCGATGGCCTTGATATGGCAATACTTCCAGCGGATATCGTCCAGGGTGATGGCGGCGACACCGTCGTGCAGCAGCTCGCTGGCCACTGGTTTCAGCGGGCTGCTGGCTATGAACACGGTCGGCTCGGTGTCGAGCGGAAAGGCATGATCACGCGGCGCGTGGCCGCGGGTGATTTGCAAATAGATCGATTGTTCGCCACCGCCGTTCGCCTGCGCCAGGCGTTGCAGAATCTCGGTCCATTCGGCATTGGACATAGGATTGGCCAAGCGGATGCCGTCCAGGCTGTGCTGCAGCCGCTGCAGGTGTTCGTCGACGCGAAACAGACGTCCGCCGTAGACCGGAATCACCTCATAGACGCCGTCGCCGAACACGAAGCCGCGGTCCATGACCGGAACGAAGGCTTGGTCTTGCGGCAGAAAACGGCCGTTGAGAAAGACGATATCCGACATGGAAGGATTATTCGAACAGCAACAAGGCTTCGTCCACCAGGCGGCTGAACAGCCCGCCTTCGGGAATGTCCTGCAGCGCCACTAGGGCTTGGCGCGCCAGCACCTCACCGTCGAGAGAGACTTCCAGCATGCCGTATTGCTTGCCTTTCTCGATCGGCGCCGTGAGCGTGGGTGAGATCTTCATGTTGGCGTTGAGATCGTCGTATTGGCCGCGCGGAATGGTGACATACATCTCCGCGGCGAGCCCCAAGGGCAGTTGTTCGCTCGCGCCCTTCCAGACGCGCGCCTCGGTGAGTTTCTCCAAGGGCGCGTAGAGGCGGTGGGTCTCGTAAAAACGAAAGCCGTAGCTGAGCAGTTTCTGGCTTTCACGGGCGCGGGCGTTTTCGCTCTTGGCGCCCAGTACCACCGATATCAGCCGCATGTCGTCGCGCTTGGCGGAGGACACCAGGCAGTAGCCGGCGGCCTCGGTGTGACCGGTCTTGATGCCGTCCACACTGTCGTCCTGCCATAACAATTTGTTGCGGTTGTACTGGGTAATGCCGTTGTAGGTAAATTGCTTAATCGAGTACCAGGAATAGTGTTCGGGAAAGTCGCGGATCAGGGCGCGCGCCAGGGCGGCCATGTCGCGGGCGTTGGTGTAATGATCGTCGTGCGGCAGGCCGGTGCTGTTGACGAAGTGGCTGGCCGTCATGCCCAGTTCCTCAGCGGTGCGGTTCATCAGATTGGCGAACACCTCTTCGCCGCCGGCCACGTATTCGGCCAGGGCCACTGTGGCATCGTTGCCGGATTGCACGATCATGCCCTTGAGCAGGGTCTCCACCGGGACCTTTTTGCCCACCTCGACAAAGGTGCGTGAACCCGGCATGCGCCAAGCCTTTTCGCTGATCAAGACCTCGTCATCCAGCTTGATCTTGTCCATCTGCAGCTCGTTGAGCACGATGTAGGCGGTCATCATCTTGGTCAAGCTGGCCGGTTCCAGGCGTTCCTCGGCCTTTTCCTCGGCGATGATTCGGCCGCTGTCGAAGTCCATCAACACGAAACTGCGCGCGCCGATATCGGGCGGCGGCGGTGCGTCGAGAGCGGCGCCTGCAGCGCTGCCGAACAGGGTGAGGAGGGTGGCGCAAAGAAGACTGACAAAGCGCGTGAAATGGGACGAAAAGGCTAGGCTGGCAGTGATCATATTTCCTGAATGGGGCGGCAGAGTGAAAAAACTAAAATGGAATGGTAATCAATGGACGCTAGTTTACCGGGAATGTTCCGGAAAATGTAATTGTCGTCTTGATTTAGTCAATGACCACGCTGGTATTGGTAATGCCCTGATGCACCAGGCGCGAGGCCAGCTGCTGCGCCTCTTGGTCGCTCGCCAGCGGGCCGATGCGTACCCGATAGACCGGCTGGGTCGGGTCGCTGCCGGGAAAGATATGCACCGGGCTGCCAGCCATCTGCGCCAGGCGGCGGCGCAGGTTTTCGGCATTCAGGCGTGAATTGAAGGCGCCCACCTGCAGATACAGGTGCTGGTCAGATGCGGCGTCTGGCGCCGTTTTGACAGCATCTGCCGGGGCGGTTGGCTGTACCCGTTGCTGCGCCAGACGGTGGGCCTGGGGCCGGGACGGGTCGATGGCGCGGATCTCCACCCGGCCGGTGCCGTGCGTGTTAATGCCCAACTTGATGGCTGCGGCGTAGGAGAGGTCGATAATGCGGCCGTCGTGAAACGGGCCGCGGTCATTCACCTTGACGATGACGCGGCGACCGTTGTCCAGATTGGTGACCTCCACATAGGTGGGCAGGGGCAGGGTCTTGTGCGCCGCGGTCATGGCGTACATGTTATAGGTCTCGCCGCTGGAGGTGCGCCGGCCGTGGAACTTGGTGCCGTACCAGGAGGCGATGCCGCGCTCGATAAACCCTTGGCTGCTGTTCAAGGTCGTATAACTCTTGCCATGCACTATGTACGTGGGCGGATTGCCGTATTTGCTCAGTGGTTCGTGGCGCGGCACGGCGTCGGGAATGGCGTCCACGTTGACATGCCCGCTGGGGGCGCCGTCACCACGCTGAAACGGACCCGAGGCACAGCCGCCCAGCAGGGCCAGCAGGGCCAGGGCGGGGGTGAAACGGTGCATGCGTTGCAGCGAGGAGGTCATTGGTCAATATTAGCCTGTGCCTGGAGTTGGCGCTTGATGCCCTGGCTCAGTTGGTAGACCGCCATGGCATACAGTTCGCTGTGATTGTAGCGTGTGATAGCGTAGAAATTCCGCAGTCCGAGCCAGTATTCCGGCCCGGTTTTGCTTTGCAGCACGATCAGATCGGCCTCCCATTGCTCGGAGACGCTGTGCTCGGGCGTATAGCCGCGTTGGCGCCACTGTTGAATCGCGGTGTCGGGTTTTTTTAAACGCCCGTTTTCAGTCGGCGCGCCGGCGCCGGGCAGCACCGGTACGGCCACCGGCTGGTTACGCTGCCAGCCATGGCGGGCCAGATAATTGGCCACGCTGCCGATGGCGTCGGCGCTGTTGTCGAGCAGGTCGCGAATGCCATCGCCGTCGAAGTCCACGGCGTAGTGGCGATAGCTGCTGGAGATGAATTGCGGCTTGCCCATGGCGCCGGCATAGGAGCCGGTCACCGCCAGCGGATCGAAACGTTCTTCGCGGCTGAGCAGCAGAAACGCCTCCAGCTCCTTGAGGAAAAACGTGCTGCGGCGCGGATAGTCGAAGCCCAGGGTGGCCAGCGCGTCGGCCACCCGATACTTGCCGCGATACCGGCCGTAGCGCGTCTCCACGCCGAGGATGGCGGTGATGATCTCGGCCGGCACGCCGTATTTGCTCTCGGCCCGTTGCAGCACGCTGTGGTGCTGGCGCAGGAATTCGGCACCTTCATCCATGCGCGCCTGGGTGACGAAGAGGGGGCGGTACTGATGCCAGGGTTTGGCCTCGTAGGGTCGGTTCATGGCGTCGATGATTTCGGGCCGAATCTCCACCTGTTCAAACACGCGCTGCAATTCGCCGCGCTCGAATTTGTGGGTGTCGGCGATACGTTCGATAAAGGCCTGTACATCCTGGCGCGCGGCGGTGTTGGCGCCGACCGTCAGCGGTAGGGTCAGAAGGCCGCATAGCAGCGTGTTGAGCAACAGTCCGTGTCCGAGTTTTTGCATGATGTGAATTACCCGCTGGTGAGTAGTTTGCGATGTGTCTGGATCGACATCAGGATGCCAAAGGCCGCCATCAGTGTCACCATCGAGGTGCCGCCGTAGCTCACCAGCGGCAGGGGCAGCCCCACCACCGGCAGCATGCCCGAGACCATACCTATGTTGACGACCAGATAGACGAAAAAGGTAAGTGTCAGGGCGCCCGCCAGCAGGCGCGTGAAGCTGTCCTGGGCCTGGACGGCGATATACAGGCCGCGGGCGATGATGAACAGATAGATGGCGAGCAGGATCAGGATGCCGAAAAAGCCGAACTCCTCGGCGAACACGGCGAAGATGAAATCGGTGGAGCGCTCCGGGAGAAACTCGAGTTGCGATTGGGTGCCGTTGAGCCAGCCCTTGCCGTACAGCCCCCCCGAGCCGATGGCGATCTTGGACTGAATGATATGGTAGCCGGAACCGAGCGGATCGCTTTCCGGATTGAGAAAGGTCAACACCCGCTGGCGTTGGTAATCGTGCATGCCGAAGAACCACAGCAGCGGCGCGCAGGCCGCGGCCAGGATGGCGCAGCCGCCCACCAGACGCCAGGAGATGCCGGCCAGCAGCACGGTGAAGATGCCGGCCATGGCGATCAACAACGAGGTGCCCAGGTCCGGTTGTTTGACGATCATAGCCACCGGCACCAGGATGATCACGGCGGTGACGACAATGGCGCGACGCGACGGCGGCAGGGTATTTTCGGCCAGATACCAGGCGATCATCATGGGCACCGCCAGCTTCATGATCTCGGAGGGTTGGAAGCGGAACAGGCCCAGGTCGAGCCAGCGCTGCGCCCCCTTGCCCACATCGCCGATGACGAGCACTGCCACCAGCATCAGCACCCCGGCGCCATACACCCAGGGCGCCCAGCGTTCGATGTGATGCGGCGCGATCTGGGCGAAGAAAAACATTACCCCGAAGGCGATGCCGAGACGGATGCATTGACGCCACACCAGCCCGATGTCCTGGCCGCCGGAGCTGTAGAGCACCACCAGGCCGACCGCCGACAGGGCCACCAGTCCAAGCAGCAGGGGCCAGTCCATGTGCAGGGTGCGACTGCCGAAGCCGCCCTTATTGCGCCGGTCGATCCAGTGGCCGTAGTTGCGCGCCTGATTCATGGTTTCGCTCCCAGATATTGATCGATTACCGCCCCGGCGATGGGGGCCGCCACTGCGCCGCCGCTGCCGCCGTTCTCCACGATGACTGCCACGGCGATGCGCGGCACGTCGGCGGGGGCGAAGGCGATGAATAGGGCGTGGTCGCGCAGGTGACTGGCGACATCCTCTTCCACGTATTCCTCGTCCTGTTCGATGCCGAATACTTGGGCGGTGCCGGTCTTGCCGGCGATCTTGTAAGGCTGGCCGCGATTGAGTCGGCGCGCCGTGCCGTGCTGGCCGTAGATGACGTTTTCCATGGCGCTGATCACCGTGTCCCAGTGCTCGGGTTTGATCTTGGCGATGAGGCTGTCCGGATCGGTGCTGGCAATCGCCTGTTGTGCGTTTGCGGATTGCAGTACGTGATCAAGCAGACGGGGTCGGACGGCACTCCCCCGGCCGGCCAGAATGGCGGTGGCGCGTGCCAATTGCAAAGGCGTGGAGAGGGTATAGCCCTGGCCGATACCGGCGATCAGGGTCTCGCCCAGATACCAGGGCTCGCCGCGCACGCGCCGCTTCCACGCGGTGGAGGGCAGGATGCCGCTGGCCTCGCCGGCGATGTCGATGCCGGTCTTGCGGCCGAAGCCGAAGGGGGCGAGAAAGTCGTGGATCAGGTCGATACCCATGGTCTGGGCCAGATCGTAATAATAGACATCGCAGGACTCGGTAATGGCCTTCCTCAGATCGGTCATGCCGTGGCCCTGTTTTTTCCAATCGCGGTATTTGCGTTCATCGTCCTTGATGGTGTGCCAGCCGCGGCAGAAGATGCGCGTCTGCGGCGTAACGGTGTCCGACTCCAGGCCGGCCAGGCCGACAAACGGCTTGATGGTTGAGCCGGGCGGGTACTGGCCCAGCAGGGCGCGGTTGAACAGCGGCTTGGCGCGCGAGGTCTGCAAGGCGTTATAGGTCTTGTGGTCGATGCCGTTGACGAACAGATTGGGATCGTAGTCACCCAGACTGGCCATCACCAGCACATCGCCGTTGCGCGGATCGATGGCCACCACCGCGCCGCGTTCCCCTGCCATGGCCTGCTTGGCGCTGCGTTGCAGCTCGGTATCCAGGGTCAGCACGACATCCTTGCCCGGCACCGGCGGGCTGCGGTCCAGCACGCGCAGGGTGCGGCCCAGCACATTGGTCTCGACGCGTTGAAAGCCGACCGTGCCGTGGAGCAGTTCCTCATAGGCCTTTTCGATGCCCAGCTTGCCGATATGGCTGCTGGCGGCGTAGTTGGAGGCATTGATGCGCTGCAGCTCCTGTTCATTGATGCGGCCCACGTAACCCACGGCATGTACAGCGAGATTCTTTTGCGGATAATCGCGCGTCAGCCGCGCGGCGATCTCCACGCCGGGAAAGCGGTGGCGGTTCACTGCCAGGCGTGCCACCTCCTCGTCGCTGAGGCGGTGGCGCAGGGCGATGGGCTGGAAGCGGCGCGATTGTTGGCGGCGTTCATGAAAGCGTTCGATATCTGTTGGGCTGATGGCGACGATCTCGGCCAGTTCGGCAATGGTGGCGTCCAGGTCGTCGACCCGTTCCGGCACCACCTCCAAGGCGTAGGTGGGCAGATTCTGGGCCAGGATGACGCCGTTGCGGTCGAAGATCAGGCCGCGCGTCGGCGCCAGCGGCTGAAGGCTGACGCGATTGTTCTGCGATAAGGTGGTGTAGTGCTCGTGGCCGATGATTTGCAAATAGGCCATGCGCGCGACAATGGCCAGCAAGATCAATAGGATCCCGATAAAGGCGATCACGGCGCGCGAGGTAAACAGCTGGGTTTCGCGGAAGTGGTCCTTGATGGCGATGCGGTGGGCCATGGGTAACGACTACTTAATACCGAAGTGGCGACGGATATCTCGCAGAATCAGATAGATCCAGGGCCACAACAGGGTGGAGCTGACGGCGGGCAGCCAGTCGCTCCAGCTGCTGCTCTTGAGGTCGGTGATGCCATTGACCCACATCACCAGCACTTGATACAGAATCAGCAGACCCATGATACTGAGCGCCTGTTGCCACATGGGAAAGATGCGAATCTGTTGATATACCTTCTGGGTAAGATAAACGACAACCACCAGCGCCAGGGCGTGCTGACCCAAGAGGGCCCCTTTTAATACATCCAACATCAGGCCCAGGCCAAAAGCGGTGAAGATGCCGATGCGGTGCGGCAGGGCCATGCACCAATAGATCAGCACCAGCGCCAGCCACTCCGGGCGGAAGGCCGCCATCCATTGAGGCAGGGGGATGAGGGTCAAGATCAGCGCCGCCACATAGGTCAGGCCGATGATGATCATGCCGCCGCCGCGGGTGACCTGGGCCATTAGTTCTGCGCCTCCGTGGCCCGCGGCGCGGGTTCAGTCTCGGGTATGGTGGGCCATACCAGCAACACCTCGCGGCTGCGCTGCAGTTCCGCCGCCGGGCGGGCGCTGACCCGGGCGAAGGGCTGACCCGGGTCGATATCGATGGCGCTGATGGTGGCCACCGGATAGCCCTGCGGAAAACGGCCCCCCAGGCCGCTGCTCACCAGCAGGTCGCCCACCTGGATGTCGGCGTTGTTGGGGAAGTGGGGGATGTCTAATTCCTCCGGATTACCGGTGCCGATGGCGATGGCGCGCAGGCCGTTGCGGTTTACCGCCACCGGGATAGCATGATTGGGGTCGCTGATTAACATGGCGGTACTGGTGAGCGGGCCGACACGGGTGATCTGGCCCATGATGCCGTGGGCGTCGAGCACCGGCTGGCCGGGGTAGAGTTCGTCGCCGCCGCCCTTGTTGACCACGATCTGGCTGGAGAAGGGTTCCATATCCACCGCCAACAGCTCAGCAATCAGCACCCGCTCGCCCACCTTAAACGAGGAATCGAGCAGCTGGCGCAGGCGCATGTTTTCGCTCTCCAGCGCGGCCATCTTCTGCAGTCGCACATCGTAGAGCAGTTGCTGGGTCTGGAGGGTGGTGACCTCGGCCATCAGGGCTTCGCGCGTGGCAAAGCTTTCACCCATCCATGCGCCCGCGGTGACGGGCAGGTTGACCAGGGTCTGGATAGGGTAGACCACCACCGAGACCGCGGCGCGCACCTCTTTCAGGTATTGGAAGCGGTGATCCAGCACCATCAGCAGGACACACGCGAGGGCGCACGCCACAAAGCGTACGTTGGCGGATGAACCGTGTACGAATAGAGGTTTTATGACGCTCTCTCCAGCCCCTTCCCGGGGCTGTTGACTGCCAATTCAGCCGTCCGTTCAAGGGCCGGCGGCAGGATTACTCCACAGAAAACAGCTCAGTGCCGCCCTCGTCGATCATCTCCAGGGCGCGGCCGCCGCCGCGGGCAACACAGGTGAGCGGGTCTTCCGCCACGATCACCGGCAGCCCCGTCTCTTCCATCAGCAGCCGGTCCAGGTCGCGCAGCAGACCGCCGCCGCCGGTGAGCACCATGCCGCGTTCGGCGATGTCGGACCCCAGGTCCGGCGGCGTCTGTTCCAAGGCCGTTTTCACCGCGCTGACAATGCCGGTGAGCGGCTCCTGCAGGGATTCCAGGATCTCGTTACTGTTGAGGGTGAAGCTGCGCGGCACGCCCTCGGACAGGTTGCGGCCCTTCACTTCGATCTCCAGGACTTCCTTGCCCGGATAGGCGGAACCGATTTCGTGCTTGATGCGCTCCGCCGTGCTTTCACCGATCAGGGTGCCGTAGTTGCGGCGCACGTAGTTGATGATGGCCTCGTCGAAGCGATCGCCGCCGATACGCACCGAAGCCGAGTAGACGATGCCGTTGAGCGATAGCACGGCGATCTCGCTGGTGCCGCCGCCGATATCCAACACCATGGAACCGCGTGCCTCGCCTACCGGCATGCCGGCGCCGATGGCGGCGGCCATGGGTTCTTCGATCAGATACACGTCACGGGCGCCGGCGCCGGCGGCCGATTCCTTGATGGCGCGGCGCTCCACCTGGGTTGAGCCACAGGGGACGCAGATCAATACCCGCGGACTGGGACGAAAAAACTTGTTTTCATGCACTTTGCGGATAAAGTGCTGCAGCATCTTCTCGGTCACGGTAAAGTCGGCGATGACGCCGTCTTTGAGCGGCCGGATGGCAACGATGCTGCCCGGCGTGCGGCCGATCATGCGCTTGGCCTCCATGCCCACCGCGGCGATGCTCTTGGGGCCGCCGGGACCGCGGTCCTGACGCACGGCCACCACCGAGGGTTCGTTGAGCACGATGCCCTGGCCGCGGACATAGATCAAGGTATTGGCGGTACCGAGGTCAATGGACAGATCATTGGAGAAGATACCGCGAAAGCGCTTGAAGACCATTTGGATGAGTTACCTGTTAAAAAATAGAGACTGAATAGAGTTACGGCCAAAACCTGCGGTAATTTAGCAATTTGTCAGGGCTTTGGGCAAGCGCGCAATTGTGCTAACTTTGCCTGCCTTGCGTCGGCTCAGGCCGGCATAACGCGAATATCCAAGCAGCGGAGTGAACAAATGAGTCTTGAGCGGAGTGATGTGGACAAGATCGCCCACTTGGCGCGTCTTGAGATTGCGGCCCCGGATGTTCCGGAAATGGCCGCTACCCTATCCAAGATTCTCGATCTGGTGGCGCAGATGGACGCCGTGGATACCAGCGCTGTCGCGCCCATGGCCCACCCCCTGGAGATGGCCCAGCGTCTGCGCGAGGATGCGGTCACCGAGACCGATCAGCGCGAGCGCTTTCAAGCCCTCGCGCCTCACCCGCGCCTATCTCGACCGCATCGAACAGCTGGATGCCCAGGTCAACGGCTATATTACCGTCACCCGGGACGCGGCCATGGCCGCCGCCCGGGCCGCCGACGCCGACATCAAGGCCGGCGGCGCCGCGCCGCTGACCGGCATCCCCATCGCCCAGAAAGACATCTTCTGCACCGAGGGCGTGAAGACCAGTTGCGCGTCCAAGATGCTGGACAACTTTATCTCGCCCTACGACGCCACCGTGATCGAGCGATTCAAACAGGCGGGCGCGGTGATGTTGGGCAAGACCAACATGGACGAGTTCGCCATGGGCTCCTCCAACGAGACCAGTTTCTACGGCGTGGTGAAAAACCCCTGGGACCTGGACGCCGTGCCCGGCGGCTCCTCCGGCGGTTCGGCCGCGGTGGTGGCGGCGCGTCTGGCGCCGGCGGCCACCGGCACCGATACCGGCGGCTCCATCCGCCAGCCGGCGGCGCTGTGCGGCATCACCGGCCTCAAGCCCACCTACGGCCGCGTCTCGCGCTACGGCATGATCGCCTTCGCCTCCAGTCTGGATCAGGCCGGCCCCATGGCGCGCAGCGCCGAGGACTGTGCTCTGATGATGAATGTCATGGCCGGTTTCGACGCGCGCGACTCCACCAGCGCCGATCAGCCCGTACCCGATTACACGGCGGATTTGAACCAGTCGCTGAACGGGCTGAAGATCGGCCTGCCCAAGGAGTATTTTGCCGCAGGTCTGGACAATAACGTGGCCGCTGCGGTGCAGGCGGCCATCGAGGACTACACAAAGCTGGGCGCTGAGGTGGTGGATATCAGCCTGCCCAATACCGGCCTGTCGGTGCCGGCCTATTACGTGGTCGCCCCGGCCGAGTGCTCCTCCAACCTGTCGCGTTTCGACGGTGTGCGCTTCGGCCATCGCTGTGACGCTCCCAACGACCTGATGGATCTCTACAAGCGTTCGCGCGGCGAGGGCTTCGGCCCCGAGGTCAAGCGCCGCATCATGATCGGCACCTACGCCCTGTCGGCCGGTTATTACGATGCCTATTATTTGAAGGCGCAAAAAGTGCGTCAGCTCATCAGTCAGGATTTCAAGCAGGCCTTCACAAAGGTGGATGTGATCATGGGGCCCACCTCGCCCACGGTGGCCTTCAACCTGGGCGAACGCACCGACGACCCGGTCACCATGTATCTTTCAGACGCCTACACCATCGCCACCAACCTGGCCGGTCTGCCGGGGATATCGGTGCCCTGCGGTTTCGTCGGCAAGCGCCCGGTGGGGCTGCAGATCATTGGCAACTACTTCGACGAGGCGCGCCTGCTCAATGTGGCGCATCAATACCAGCAGGTGAGCGACTGGCACAACCGGGCGCCGGAGGGCTTTCAATAATCCTTACCGCGAAGGACGCAAAGGGTCGCAAAGTTAAAACCGAACTATCCTTGGCGTTACTTCGCGTCCGTTGCGGTTAACATATTAGATTTAAGAGGAATTCAGCAATGCAATGGGAAGTCGTCATCGGTCTGGAGATTCACGCCCAGCTTGCCACCAAGAGCAAGATCTTTTCCGGCGCCTCCACCGCCTATGGTGCCGCGCCCAACACCCAGGCCTGCGCCGTCGACCTGGGGTTGCCCGGGGTGTTGCCGGTGTTGAACAAGGAGGCGGTGCGCATGGCGGTGAAGTTCGGCCTGGCGACCAATTGCGAGATCACCCGCCGCTCGGTTTTTGCGCGTAAGAATTATTTCTATCCCGATCTGCCCAAGGGGTACCAGATCAGCCAGTACGAACTGCCCATTGTCGCCAACGGCCATCTGGACATCGAGCTGGAGGACGGTGCCACCAAGACCATCGGCATCACCCGCGCCCACCTGGAAGAGGATGCGGGCAAGTCGCTGCACGAGGACTTTCACGGCATGACCGGCATTGACCTGAACCGTGCCGGCACCCCATTGCTGGAGATCGTCTCCGAGCCCGACCTGCGCAACGCCAAGGAGGCGGTGGCCTATATGCGCAAGGTTCATTCGCTCGTACAGTATCTGGAGATCTGCGACGGCAACATGCAGGAAGGCTCGTTCCGCTGCGACGCCAACGTCTCGGTGCGGATTAAAGGCGAGTCGAAATTCGGCACCCGCGCCGAGCTGAAGAACCTCAACTCTTTCCGTTTCATCGAGCGCGCCATCAATTATGAAGTGGAGCGCCAGATCGAAATCATCGAAGGCGGCGGCGAGGTGGTGCAGGAGACCCGCCTCTATGACGCCGATAAACATGAGACCCGTTCCATGCGCGCCAAGGAAGAGGCCTTCGACTATCGCTATTTTCCCGATCCCGACCTATTGCCGGTGGCGGTGGAGGCGTCCTTCATCGAGGCGGTGCGCGCCACCCTGCCGGAACTGCCCGCGGCCAAGAAGCAGCGTTTTATTGACGACTACGGCATCAAGGCCGAAGACGCCGTCATTCTCACCGGCAGCCGCGAATTGGCCGACTTTTTTGAGGCTGCGGTGCAGGCCGGCGCCGACGCCAAACTGGCGGCAAATTGGATCATCGTCGAGCTGCTCGGCGCGCTCAACCGTGAGGGCAAGGGACTGGCCGGCAGTCCGGTCTCGGCCGAGATGCTCGCCGGCATGATCAAGCGCATCCAAGACAACACCATTTCCGGCAAGATCGCCAAGCAGGTGTTCACGGCCATGTGGGCGGGCGAGGGCGAGGCCGATGCCATTATCGAGGCCAAAGGCCTGAAACAGGTCACCGACAGCGGCGCCATCGAAAAGATCATCGATGAGGTGTTGGCCCGCAATCCCAAACAGATCGAGGAATACAAGGCCGGCAAGGAAAAAATGCTCGGCTTTTTTGTCGGTCAGGTGATGAAGGCCTCGCAGGGCAAGGCCAATCCGGCGCAGGTGAATCAGTTACTTAAGCAAAAGCTGCAGGACCAAACACCCTCGAATTAGCGCGAAGCCGCCGCCCTTGCGGCTTTTCCGTGGCACAGGAACGACCAAAGTGCAGCCCTAAATATTCCCCTTGTGTAGTCCGATAGCATTTCTTGACAGTAACATTTTGTAGGCACGCCCCGTTTGAGCTGGGGAGGTAAGGAGGCATGGGAAATGGACGAAGCCGTCGTCAACGCAGTCAAACAGAGCTATGGTCGCAGCCTGGGAAACCATGATTTGATGAATGAATTCTACGACAGGCTCATGGCGAGTCATGCCGATATTGCCCGCATGTTCAGTGGCATCGATATGCGCAAACAGCAGGCGGTACTCAAGCAGTCACTCTCCATGGCTATCTTGTACCCGCGCGACAACCTGATTGCGACCCACGCCATGGAGCGGGTGCGTAAAAGCCATGCCCGCGACCGGCTCAACATTCGTCCCGAACTCTATAAATATTGGCTGGATACCCTGATGGGCGTGGTGGCGGAGTCCGACCCCGAGTTCACGCCGGAGCTGGAACAGCAATGGCGCGCCGTGCTCAGTCATACCATCTCGTTTATCGCCGAGGGCTACTGAGCGGGCGCGCCCGCGTCTTCACTTCCCGCTCTGTACGACGAATTCAACCAGTGTATTGGCGCCGTAAGTAATGCCGCCGAAATCGCCGCTGGCCGGCGCCGTGTCGGCCGTGTTTGAGATACCCTCTTGCCCCGGTTTTGCCGGCGCCATGCGTTGCAGCTGCGGGGTGCGCGCGAAGACCTGCGGGGTGCTGACGCGGATCGGCTGCAGCGTCACGCCCAATTGTCCTTCGTAAAGCGCCCGTTTGTCCTGAACCATGGTAAGCGCCTTTTCCAACACCTTCAGCGTGTTCGTCGCGGCGGCCGAATCCTCAAACGTCATGGTGCCGAGGAAGATTTCCTTGTGGCTGTCCACCAGACGGGCGATGGTCTGCAGCTGTGCTTCGTTGCGAATGGAGATTTTGACTTCGTTGCTGACTTCGTAGCTGCTGGGCTTGTCACCGAACCAACCGTAGTCGGGGGTGGAAGAAAAATTGGAGGCCCGGATGGCCTCGGCGTCGATGCCCGCCTGCTGCAGTTGTTGCCGCAGGGTGTGTCTGAGGGCCTCGTTTTTCTGCAAGGCGTCCTGGAGTTTGTTTTCCTTGGTGCGCACGGCGATGCTTACCACAGCGCGGTCCGCCTCCACCTTTTCCTCGGCCTCGCCCTCGATGGCAATGATTTTCTTTTGATCCAGCAAGTACTGCGACAGCTCGTGGGGTGTGCCGCTCAACTCGGGGGCGGCGTTGGCCAGCAAGGGCAGGGCGTAAAGCAATGTGGCGGCGATCTTGTGCATGACATCCTCCGGATTAGGCAAGTTGTAGGGCGATCTCCTCGGCCCGGCGATCTTTAATGCGAAAGGCGGCCATTTCCAACACGCCGATGGTATTGAGGGAGACGATCAGGTAGACCGCCTCGGGATAACTGGCCTCGCTCAAATCGGTGACCGAGGGCAGCGCCGGGGCGCGCGGATGGGAATGGTAAATGGCGATCAGCGCCTCGCCCTTGTCGCGCATATGGCGCATGGTCTCGATTTGTGCGCGCGGGTCCATTTGAAAGCGGCGCGTCCGATCCAGGGCGGCATTGTCGATGGGATAACAGTGTTCGGCGCGGCCATCGCGGCCGCCGATAAGGCCACAGATTTCCTTGTCGGGGGATTGCTGCGCCTGATTCAGAATAGTGTTGACCAGCGGGCGGGGCAGAGTAAATGTGTCCATATCCGTGTCCGTGATTCGGTTTATGCCGGCCGGCGACCCGCCGTGATGCGTTCATTATCGCCCCAATCACGCCGGCTGTTCACCTCGGTATAGCCATGCCGGGCCAGCAGGGCGCGCACCGCCTCGCCTTGATCATAGCCGTGCTCCAGCAACAGCCAGCCGGGCGCACGTAAGTGGTGGCCTACTTGTGCCACGATGATGCGCATGGCCGCCAGGCCGTCGACACCGGGGCTCAAGGCCTGCAAGGGTTCATAGGGCAGGCCGTCGTCCTGCAGGTGGCGATCATGCGCCTCGACGTAGGGTGGATTGCTGGCGATGAGCTGAAAGCGTTCCGTTGCATGCAGTGCTGCGTGCCAGTCGCCTTGGCGGAATTCGACGTTATCGATGCCCAGGCGGTGGGCATTGGCCTGGGCGATGTGCAGGGCCTGGGGGCAGATGTCGGTGGCGACGACGCGACAGCGGCGGCGCTCGTTGGCAATGGCCAGGGCGATGGCGCCGGCGCCGGTGCCGAGGTCGGCGATGCGCCAGTCGGCGTGCGGCGGAATCAATTGCAGCGCCTGTTCCACCAATACTTCGGTGTCGGGTCGCGGGATCAGCGTGGCGGGGCTGACCTGCAGCCGCAGGGACCAGAATTCACGCCAGCCGGTAAGGTAGGCCAGGGGTTCACCGCGGTCACGGCGCGCCACCAAGTTCCGGAACTCGCTGAGTGGCGTTGCCGCCACGTCGCGCTCGGGCCAGGCGCGCAAGTAACTGCGCTCCTTGTCCAAAACGTGGGCCAGCAGCGCCTCGGCATCTAGCGTATCAATGCGGGTCTTGGCCTCGGCCAGTACCTGGGCGATGCTGGGCACAAACCTATCCGTCGCTCATGGCCGCCAGCAAATCGGCCTGATATTCGCTGGTCAGCGGTTCGACCACCGGGCCCAGATTGCCCTGCATGATGTCGTCGAGCTTGTAGAGCGTCAGGTTGATGCGGTGATCGGTGACCCGCCCCTGGGGATAATTATAGGTGCGGATGCGTTCGGAGCGATCGCCGCTGCCCACCAGCTGACGCCGGGTGCTGGCCTGTTCGGCGGCCTGCTTCTCCTGCTGCATGGTGTAGAGTTTGGCCTGCAGCAGGGACATGGCGCGGGCGCGGTTCTTGTGCTGCGAGCGTTCGTCCTGGCACTCCACCACGATGCCGCTGGGCAGGTGGGTGAGGCGGATGGCCGAGTCGGTCTTGTTGACGTGCTGGCCGCCGGCGCCGGAGGCGCGATAGGTGTCCACCTTGAGGTCCGCGGGGTTGATGTCGATCTGTTCCAGCGCGTCGGCCTCGGGCATTACCGCCACGGTGCAGGCTGAGGTGTGAATACGGCCCTGGGACTCGGTCTCGGGCACGCGCTGCACGCGGTGGGCGCCCGACTCGAATTTGAGTTTGGAGTAGGCGCCGCGGCCGATGACGCGCGAAATGATCTCTTTATAACCGCCGTGCTCACCCAGGCTCTCGCTCAGCACTTCGACCTGCCAGCCCTGTTGCTCGGCGTAGCGCGCATACATTTTGAACAGATCGCCGGCGAAGATGGCGGCCTCGTCGCCGCCGGTGCCGGCGCGGATTTCCAGATAGGTGTTCTTGTCGTCGTTAGGGTCCTTGGGCAGCAGCAGTTTCTGCAGCTCGGCCTCCAAGGCTTCCTGTTTCTCGCGCGCGTCTTTGAGTTCGTCCTCGGCCATGTCGCGCATGTCCGGGTCGGCCAGCATTTCCTCGGCGGTCTCCATGTCCTCCACGGTCTGACGGTACTGTGTAAAACAGGCGATCACCGGATTCAGCTCGGCATATTCTTGTGACAAGACGCGGAATTTTTTTTGGTCGGCGATCGTATCCGGGTCGGCCAGGAGTGCATTGATCTCCTGCAGCCGCTCGGAGAGATTCTCCAGTTTGCTGCGTATGGATGGTTTCACGGGTTTAACGTTGGGTCTTTTTGAGTTGGAACAGCAGGCGCGCCGCGTCCAGGATTTCGTCTCGGCCGTCGAAGCCGGCCTGGCGCAGTTGGGCGCTGGGGGCGTGGGTGAGTTTGTTAGTCAGGTTGTGGGCCAGCTTTTGCAATACCTGTTCGGCATCCGCGCCGTTGGCCAGCCGTTGCATGGCCTTGGCCACTTCGGCTTCGCGGATGCCCATGGCGTGGTCGCGAAATTGGCAGATGGTGTCCACGGCGCTTAAGGATTGCAGCCAGCCCATGAAATGGGCCACTTGGGTGTCGATGATCTCTTCGGCCTGTTCGGCGGCCTCCTGGCGTGATTTCAGGCCTTCTTCGATGATCTCCTGCAGGTCGTCGACAGTGTAGAGATAGATGTCCTCCATGGCGCCCACCTCCGGCTCAATATCGCGCGGCACGGCGATGTCGATCATCAGCATGGGACGGTGTTTGCGCGCCTTAATGGCGCGTTCCGTCGCGCCCTTGCCCAGGATGGGCAGCTGGCTGGCGGTGGAGGAGATGACGATGTCGGCCTCGGCCAGGTGATGCGGGATCTCGCCCAGGGCGATGGCGTAGGCATCGAATTCCTGGGCCAGGGTATGGGCCTTTTCCACTGTGCGGTTGGCAATGATCATGCGCCCGATGCCGCTGGCATGCAGGTGGCGGGCGGCCAGCTCGATGGTCTCGCCGGCGCCGATCAGCAACGCGGTGTGTTCCTCCATGCCGCTGAAAATCTGCTTTGCCAGGCTGACGGCGGCGAAGGCCACCGAGACCGGACTGGAGCCGATGGCGGTGTCGGTGCGTACCTGTTTGGCCACCGAGAAGGTGTGTTGGAACAGGCGGCTGAGCAGTTTGCCGACGGTGCCGGCCTGCTGTGCCTTGCTGTAGGCGTCCTTGATCTGACCCAGGATCTGGGGCTCGCCCAGGATCAGGGAATCGAGCCCGCTGGCCACCCGCAAGACATGGCGCACCGCCAATTGATCCGGATGCACGTACAAATAGGGGCGCACCTCGGCATCGCTGAGTTTATGATAATGCTCGAACCAGTCGATAACGGTGTTGCCGTCGCGTTGATTGCTGCAGCACACCAGCTCGGTGCGGTTGCATGTCGACAAAATGGCGGCCTCGCTCACCTCCTGGGTGGAGGTTAGTTCATGGAGCGCATCGGCAAGGCGCTCGGGGGCGAAGGATACGCGTTCCCGAATTTCGACCGGAGCGGTTTTATGGTTGATGCCGACGGCGAGCAGGCTCATTGAAACTTTTCAGCCACTTAGGTAATCCAATTAGACGAGGAATTCTGCTGTATATGCCCGATAATGGCAAGTAGAGCAACCAATTAGACGCAACATTTTGGGGCTGAGTTCCCCCTAGGGTAGACTAGCCGAACTGACATCGATCCAGTCTCGCGGAGGGCAGGATGAAGCCTTATTCATTAATATTCGGACCTTTCCTTTTAATATCAATGCTTTCAGCCTGTGCTACAGCGCCTCAGCCGGGTGTTCAGGCGCCCGAGGAGCAGGCTGAGATGCGCGCCAGCGGCCCCGAGCTGCCGGATGTCGAACTCACCCCCGAGCTGCTCAACGACCTGTTCGTGGCCGAGGTGGCGTTACAGCGCGGCGAATACGAAACGGCGGTGGAATACTATACCCGCCTGGCCAAACAGACCGCCGACCCCCGACTGGTGGAGCGCGCCACCCGCATCGCCCTGTTTACCCGCGAATATCAGGCCGCATTGGAGTTGGGTCGGCAGTGGATCGAGTTGGACCCGACCAATGCCGATGCCGGCCAGATCCTCACCATGCTGCAGGTCAAAGCCGGCGACTACAGCGCCGCGCTGGAATCGCTGGAACTGGTGGCGGCCACCGCCGAGGACGATGCCAGCCGCTATCTCATGATGATTCGCCTGCTCGGCCGCGAGCAGGATAAGGACGCGGCCTTGGAAGTGATGCAACGTTATCTCGAGCGGCATCCGGACGATAACGCCGCCCTGTTCGCTCATGCCCAGTTGTCCCTGCGCGCCGGCAAGCTGCAACAGGCGGAGACCACCATCGATCGACTGTTGGTGTTGGATCCCGACTGGACCCAGGCGGTCATTCTGCGCGCGCGTATTCTGCAGGCCGACAATCGCGAAGCGGCCGCCTTGGATTATCTCGGCCAGAGGGTGCGCCGCAACGGCGACGATATGGAGCTGCGGGTGCAGTACGGCCGCATGTTGGTCGACGTGGATCGTCCCAACGAGGCACTGGAGCAGTTTCGCAAGGTGCTCAAGGCCCAGCCCGAAAACGATGACATCCTGTTTGCCGCCGGCTTGGTGGCGCTGCGTGTCGAGCTGATCGACGAGGCGCGCGACTATTTTCTGCGCCTCAACGACCGCGCCGTGCGCGTCGACGAGACCGGCTATTACCTCGGCCGTATCGAGGAGATCAAGGAAAACTATGACCGTGCCATTCGCTGGTACAGCAGCGTCAGCCGTGGCGAAAACTATCTCAATGCCCAAGTGCGCAGCGCCTTGCTGCACGCGCGCCAGGGCGACGTGGACGCGGCCCGCGCCCTGCTGCATGCGGCCCAGGCGCGTACGCCCGGGCAGCAGTTGCGCCTGTATCTGGCCGAAGGTGAGATCCTGCGCGATGTAGGGCATTATCAGGCGGCCCTGGATGTCTACGATCACGCCCTGCAAGGGGCGCCGGGCAACACTGAGCTGCTGTATGCCCGCGCTATGGTGGCGGAAAAGCTGGGCCGCATTGACCAGCTCGAGCGCGACCTGCTGGCCATTCTGGAACGCGAACCCGACCACGTCGACGCCCTCAATTCCCTCGGCTATACCCTGGCCGATCGCACCGATCGCATCGACGAGGCCTATACCTACGTCAAGCGCGCCCTGGAATTGGAGCCGGACAGCTTTTATATACTGGATAGCATGGGCTGGGTGTTATACCGCCAGGGCAAATTGGATCAGGCCCTGGAGTATTTGCAGCGGGCCATGAACAAGAATGCAGACGCCGAAGTCGCCGCCCACCTGGGTGAGGTGCTGTGGGTCAAGGGCGACCACGACGGCGCCCGCAGCATCTGGCAGCAGGCCCTGGAGACCAGCCCCGAAAGCACTGCCGTGCGCAATACCATCAAACGATTCGAAAAATAATGCCGCATCATTCCAACCGCACCCGGTGCCCGCGCGCCCTGGGTGTTTTTTTTGTTCTGCTGAGTGGGCTTTTGCTATCGGCCTGCGCCACGCGGCCCGCCATCTCGCCACCCGTCTCAATCGAGCAGCGCGCCGCCGAATGGCAGGCCCAGCGCCGGGCGCTGGCGCAATTGGAACGTTGGTCTTTCAGCGGCCGCGTCGCCGTCAAAGACAAGCAGTCGGACAGCTGGAGCGCCGCACTGGCCTGGCAGCAGCGCGGCGACAGTTACGACATCCGTCTGAGCGGCGCCTTCGGGCGGCAGGCGGCACGACTGTTCGGCCGGCCGGGTTATGCCGTCATCGAGACCGGCGCGCAAGCCGCCCTGTCGGCCAGCTCGGTGGAAATGCTGATGCAGGAGCAATTGGGTTGGTCGGTACCGGTACAGGGCTTCAAACACTGGCTGGTCGGCGCCCCGGCCCCCGGCATGATCGACCGCTATGCCTTGGATGCGGCCGGGCGTCTGGCTGAGTTGCAGCAGTCCGGCTGGCAGATCCGCTACAGCCGTTATCAACGCGTCGCCGATCTTGACCTGCCGCGTAAGCTGGAGCTGGAAAACCCGCGTCTGCGTATCCGGCTGGTGATCGATGACTGGGACCTGGCTCGGGGCGACGCCGACGATGTGGTCTGAACATTGGCCGGCGCCGGCCAAGCTCAATCTGTTTTTACACATCACCGGCCGCCGCGCCGACGGTTATCACCTGTTGCAGAGTGTGTTCCAGTTTCTCGATTATGCCGATGAATTGAGTTTCGCCCTGCGCCAAGACGGCCGGGTGCGCCGCGTCGACGCCCTGGCCGGCGTGGCCGAGCTCGATGATCTCACCGTGCGCGCCGCGCGTGCGCTACAGCAGTTCAGCGGCACCGCTCAAGGGGTGGATATCCGCCTCCACAAACGCCTGCCCATGGGCGGCGGCCTGGGCGGTGGCAGTTCCGACGCCGCCACCACCCTGGTGGCGCTGAACCGGCTTTGGGGGCTCGGGCTCAGCGTCGATCAGCTGGCCGCGCTGGGCCTGGCGTTGGGCGCCGACGTGCCGGTGTTCGTGCACGGCCAGGCTGCCTGGGCCGAAGGCGTGGGCGAGCGGCTCACCCCCATCGATCTGCCCGAGCCCTGGTTCGTAGTGATTATCCCGCCCTGCCAGGTGTCGACGGCCGAGATCTTCGCCGCGCCGGAATTGACACGCGCGGCGCAAAGCATCAAAATACCCGCCTTTCTCGACGGGCAGGCTAGCAACGTCTGCGAAGCGGTGGTGCGCAAGCGCTACCCGGACGTAGATAAGGCTTTGAATTGGTTGGCCCGATACAGCCAGTCCCGCATGAGTGGCACGGGTGCCTGTGTCTTCGCCCCGTTTGCCGAAGAGGCGGATGCGCGACGTGTTTTGCAACAGCTGCCGGGCCCCTGGCATGGCGTTGTTGCCAAGGGTTTGAACCGGTCCCCGCTGTTGGATCGCCTGACCCAAACGTCCCATTCAGACGCGAGAACAGTTTAATTATTGGGGTGTCGCCAAGCGGTAAGGCACAGGGTTTTGATCCCTGCATACCCAGGTTCGAATCCTGGCACCCCAGCCATATTTTTGTCCGGTGAATAGAAAAGCGAGAGAGGTTCGAGTCGTGGCTGACAGCAGGATGATGGTGTTCACTGGTAACGCCAACCCCCAGCTCGCCCAGGCGGTGGTCAAATACCTCGATACCTCTCTGGGCAAGGCGGTGGTGGGCCGTTTCAGCGACGGCGAGATCATGGTCGAGGTCATGGAGAATATCCGCGGCCGCGATGTCTTCATCGTCCAGTCCACCTGCGCCCCCACCAACGACAATCTGATGGAGCTGTGCGTCATGATGGACGCCATGCGCCGTGCCTCGGCCGGCCGCATCACCGCCGTCATCCCCTATTTCGGCTACTCGCGTCAGGACCGCCGGCCGCGCTCCGTGCGCGTGCCCATCACCGCGCGCGTGGTGGCCGACATGCTCACCGTCAGCGGCGCCGATCGCATCATGACCGTCGACCTGCACGCCGACCAGATTCAGGGCTTTTTCGACCTGCCGGTGGACAATATCTACGCCTCACCGATTTTGCTGGGCGATATCTGGCGCCACAAGATCGGCGACGACATCGTCGTCGTCTCGCCCGACGTGGGCGGTGTCGTCCGTGCCCGGGCCTTAGCCAAACGTCTCGACGATGCCGACCTGGCCATTATCGACAAACGCCGCCCCAAGCCCAATGTGGCGCGGGTCATGAATATCATCGGCGATGTCGAGGACCGCACCTGTATCCTGATCGACGACCTGGTGGACACCGCCGGCACCCTGTGCACCGCCGCCGGGGCTTTGAAAGAGCACGGTGCGCAGAAGGTGGTGGCCTACTGTACCCATCCGGTGTTGTCCGGTCCGGCGGTGAGCAATATCGAGAATTCCAAGCTGGACGAGTTGGTGGTGACCGATTCCATTCCGCTTTCGCCTGAGGCCCAGGCCTGCAGCCAGATCCGCCAGCTCAGTATCGCCGAGCTGCTGGGCGAGACCATTCGCCGCATCAGCAACGAAGAATCGGTCAGCTCGCTGTTTGTTGAGTAAGGGAAAGGGGCGGCTGGCGCCCCTTTTCGAATTCCAAGCGCTAAAGTGAGCGCTCACGGCGGCCGGGGCTTACAAGAATTTGTGCGTTCAGTGTGTTGACTGACGGCGCAAGCCATGCCGACCCTGGTCGCGGGGGAGGCGAAACATTAACTCTAATATAGAGAGACAGAAAAATGAGTGTTGAAGCGTTTATCGTAGATGCAGAGCTGCGTAACGACGAGGGGAAAGGTGCGAGCCGCCGCCTGCGTCGTGAAGGCAAAGTGCCCGCCGTGATCTACGGCGGTAACAGAGACCCCCAGAGCATCAGCATGGCCAAGAATATCATCTGGCAGCAGATCGAAAATGAGGCGTTTTTTTCCCACATTGTCACGGTCAACGTGGCCGGTGAGGCGCAAAAGGCGGTGGTCAAGGACCTGCAGATGCATCCCTTCAAGCAGGCCATCGTGCACATGGATTTTCTGCGCGTTGACGAGGCCTCGATGATCAAGGTCTCCGTGCCCCTGCATTTCATCGGTGAAGATATCGCCCCCGGCGCCAAGGCCGGCGGTGTGGTGACGCATCAGATGACCAGCGTCGAAGTCAGCTGTCCGGCGGGCAAGCTGCCGGAATACCTGGAAGCGGATGTGTCCGCGATGGACATCGGCGACTCGCTCCATCTTTCCGAGCTGAAACTGCCGGAAGGCGTCGAGATCGTCGAGCTGAGCCACGGCGAAGAGCATGACCTGCCCGTGGTGAGTATTGTGGCCAGCCGTGCCGGCAGCGTCGAGGAAGAGGTGGAAGCCGCGCCTGAGGCGGGCGAAGACGAAGCCGCCCCGGAATAAGTCCTACGCCTGTAGGGCTTGAAGGAGACCGGTGTTGTCTGCCGTGGTTGCCTTGATTGTCGGTCTGGGAAATCCCGGCCCGCAGTACGAAGCGACTCGGCACAACGCCGGTTTTTGGTTTGTCGAGCAGGTGGCACGCCAACACGGCGCCCAGTTCCGCTTCGAGGCCAAGTTTCATGGCGAGCTAGCCAAGCTCAGCATCGCTGAGCGGGATGTGTGGCTGCTTAAACCCCAGACCTTCATGAACCGTTCCGGCCAGTCCGTGGCGGCCGTGGCGCGTTTTTACAAGATACCGCTGGAACACATTCTGGTGGTGCATGATGAGCTGGACCTGCCGCCGGGGACGGCGCGCTTGAAGCGGGGCGGCGGTCATGGCGGCCACAACGGTCTGCGCGATATCGTCGCCCAGATGGGCGGCCGGGATTTCATGCGCCTGCGCATCGGCATCGGCCATCCCGGCCACAGTAAACAGGTCAGCCACTATGTGCTCAGCCGCGCCGCTGCCGAGGATCAAGGCCTGATCGAGGCATCAATCGACGCGGCCCTGGCGGTGCTCCCCCAGGTGGTGGGCGGTGAGTTCCAGAAGGCCATGAATACACTGCACTCGGACAACTAACAGGAAACCGAATTATGGGAATCAAATGCGGCATTGTCGGTCTGCCCAATGTGGGTAAATCGACCCTGTTCAACGCCCTCACCAAGGCGGGTATCGAGGCGGCCAATTACCCCTTCTGTACCATCGAGCCCAACGTCGGCGTCGTGCCCATCCCCGATCCGCGCCAGGATGCCTTGGCCGAGATCGTCAAGCCCGAGCGTGTGGTGCCCACCACCATGGAGTTCGTCGACATCGCCGGCCTGGTGGCGGGTGCCTCCAAGGGCGAGGGCCTGGGCAACAAGTTTCTCGCCAACATCCGCGAGACCGACGCCATCGCCCATGTGGTGCGCTGTTTCGAGGACGGTAACGTGGTCCACGTGGCGGGCCGCATCAATCCGCTCGACGATATCGAGGTCATCAACACCGAACTCTGTCTGGCCGATCTGGAGACCGTCGACAAGGCCATTCAGCGCCTTTCGCGTGTGGCCAAGAGCGGTGATAAAGAGGCCCACGCCCAGTTGCGCTTGTGTGAACACCTCAAGGGACAGCTGAATGCCGGCGTGCCGGCGCGCGCCGTGGGTCTGGAGGCGGAGCAGCTGAAACTGGTTCGCGATCTGCACCTGCTCACTATCAAGCCCACTATGTACATCGCCAACGTCGCCGAGGGCGGCTTCGACAACAATCCCCATCTGGATAAGGTGCGCGAGCTGGCCGAGTCCGAGGGCGCAGTGGTGGTGCCGGTGTGCGCCGCCATCGAGTCCGAACTGGTGGACCTGGAAGACGATGAAAAAGAGATCTTCCTGGCCGAAATGGGTCTGGAGGAACCGGGCCTGAACCGTGTCATCCGCGCCGGTTATAAACTGCTGGGGCTGCAGACCTATTTCACCGCCGGCGTCAAAGAGGTGCGCGCCTGGACGGTCAAAGTAGGCGCCACCGCGCCCCAGGCCGCCGGCGTCATTCACACCGATTTCGAGAAGGGCTTCATCCGCGCCGAGGTGGTGGCCTACGACGACTTCATCAGAGGTCATGGCGAGCAAGGCGCCAAGGAGGCGGGCAAGTGGCGCCTCGAAGGCAAGGACTACATCGTCCAGGACGGCGATGTGATCCACTTTCGTTTTAACGTGTAGTGGCTTATTGCCCTTTGCCTTGACAAGCACAGGTTAAAACCGGAAAATTCGCAATCCTGTCCGGGCCCGGCGCCCGATACGCAATGGCTACGTAGCTCAGCTGGTTAGAGCACATCACTCATAATGATGGGGTCCCCTGTTCGAATCAGGGCGTAGCCACCATATTTCCCCTGGCCCCGGCGAGATTTGTCCTCTCCTTTTTCGCCCGCCTCAATAGTTTCCTTAACCGGACGATAACCAACGCGAGGCAAGCCTCACGTACCACAGCGACCGGCTGGTGTTGGCCTGGCAACAGCCAGGCCGTGCGTGGCGCGCCGTGTGTTCCACCCTATTAGCGTTGGTCAAGTGTATGTTCTATGAATTCATTGCCCGTGGTTTACGGGAAACCCCCTGGCTGAGTCTGCTTGAGGACATTGCCGCGATCTGCCTGGTATTGATGGTTCCCACATTGATCGAGGGCGTATGCCGGCTCGCGGGGGTGACGCAATCGATGTATGCCTTCCTGTTGTCCCTCTATTTGCTCAGCTCCGTTGTGGCCGTCGCCTTCACCGCGATTTTGCTCCATCGCTTGTGGGGGCGGGGGCGTCAAGTAGAGACCGACACATAAGTCTCAGAGCCGCGCAGGATCACCGTCATTTCCAGTCTGCTGTCCTGAGACACTGCTGCGCTACCATGCGCCGCCTAGCTGCAGCAAATTTCGCCAGATCTGGGTATCCTGGGGCTGAATGAGAACGACAAGGTACTGTCATGGCAAACAAAGTATTGGTTAAAGAGAGTGGTATCCACGGCCTGGGGTTGTTCGCCAAGCAGAAGATCCGTAAGGGTGAAGTGATCGGCGCCATCAAACCCAAGCGCGCCAAGAGAAACGGTCCGCACGTCCTGTGGGTGTCCGACACCGAGGGCCATAAGGTCGAGGGGCCGTTGCGGTACATCAATCACAGCCCTGCGCCCAATGCCTGTTATTGCGATGATTTGACCGTCATCGCCCTTAAAGACATCCAGCCGGGTGACGAAATCACCCATAATTACGGCACCGACTGGCACCAGGAGTAGTCCTTTCCCGGGCTTGGCGCGTCGTCATTTGAGGGCCTCAAGCTCCATAGCTTTATTCAACATTTTTACCCATCTGCCGATGCTTAACTAGACGTTGCCGTAGCAGCACGAAGTTTAGTGGGAGAGAGGTGAGTGTTTATGCAGGCCAGGGGGGCTTTATGCATGCCCGGAGTGGTGATTTTTGCCGCCGTTTTTAGCGGTGCGCTGTCGCCCGTTTCCGCCTGGAGTGAGGAAGGATCTGCCCCCGCCGCCATCGAGGGCGCCGTTTTGCTCAGCGCCGAGGAGCTGGTTGCGACTTTCGAGCACCATCCCCGATTGGTCATGATCGATGCCCGTCTGACGGGGGATCGGCGCCAAGGCTATATCGAAGGCTCGGTCAGTTTACCCAACACCGAGACCGACTGTGACAGCCTGGCGCGAGTGCTTCCCGGCTTCGACCATCCGGTTGTGTTTTACTGCAACGGTCCCAAATGTCGTCGCAGTTACGTGGCGGTCAAGCGCGCCCGGCGCTGTGGTTATACCCGGATCTACTGGTTTCGCGGCGGCTTCGCCGAGTGGAAGGCCAAGGGTTATCCGTATCTGAATGAATAGGTCGATTGTGTCTGTCTTGTCTCCCAATCATTGGTCCATGCGCACCAGTCTGGTTGCCACCATCCTGGCGATGGCCGTCATCGGAGTCGTATTGGTGGTGGTGGCCGGCGAGTTCTATCGCGATCTCGCCCTGGATAACCAGCGCAAACTGCTCACCGAAATCATCGAGATGGAAGTCCATGAACAACTCGAAGGCGCACAGCAACGTGCCATTGAGGTGGGCACGTCGATACGCGCGGACGTGAGCTTTCGTCAGGCCTTGGAACAGCATCAGTCTCCCCGCTTGGAAGCGGCGCTGGTGCGCTATATCGAGCGCCATGCCCCCATGTTTGCCCGGCTCAATATCAAACGCACGGTGGTCTTGGATAAGGACTTTCGCGCGCTGGTGAACCTGGAGCTGAGCCCGTCCGTGTCCTCGAGTGACGTATTGCCTTGCCACGCCCAGATAGAGCGACTCAAGCACGGCCCGGGAAATGGTCGGACCGCGCATTCCTTATTGTGCCCGGTGGACGGCAGAGTCTACCTGGGCACGTTGATGCCCATCGGCTCGGATCCGGTACAGGGGTATCTGCAGATCAACACCGACGCGGCCTTGGATATCAAGAAACTGGAAAAGCTTCTGAACACGCCTTTGCTGATCAACTTTACCGACGGCGTTGAGGCCTATCGATCGCCGCAGTGGGTGGAGCGTTCCGCGGCCGGCGCGACGCTGCGCATCGATCATACCTTGAGAGACGCACGCGGCGACGCCTATCTACTCATCAGCCTGATATTCGATGTGGCCGCGTTTCAGCAGAAGCTGAAACAGACCGAGGGCTTGATCTTGATGGGGGCCGCCTTGATCACTCTGGTCGCCGTGCTGATTGCCCTGCTGCTGCTGCAGAAGACCACGCTGCAACCGTTGGGCGCACTGACTCAGCAGCTGCGCCTGGTAGGTGAAAACCAGGACCATTTGGGCGAACAGGTGCGGGTCAGCGGCAACAAGGAGCTGTGCCAGCTTGCCACCCACTTCAATGCCGTGTCCACCGAGCTGCGTGAACTCTATCAGAAACTGGAAAAGCTGGCCTTCACCGACGCCTTGACCGGCTTGCCCAATCGCGAATTATTTTATGATCGCCTCACCCAGCTGATACTGCTGGCGCGCCGTGTCCCGGGCCAGTTTTCCCTGTTCGTCATGGATCTGGATCGTTTCAAATACATCAACGACACCCTGGGGCATCAGGTGGGCGACGAGCTGCTGCGCCAGGCCGGCGCCCGACTTCACGACGTGGTGCGCGAGACCGATACCATCGCCCGCCTCGGCGGCGACGAGTTCGCCGCCCTGCTACCCAAGGTGGTGGATACCCAGGGGGCGATCATCGTTGCCGAGCGTATGCACGCGGCCCTGGCCGAGCCTTTCATCATCGACGGCCACCAGCTCAATAGCGGCATCAGCATCGGCGTGGTGATGCATCCTTATCACGGCGAAAATCAGCATGAGTTGATGCAGCGCGCCGACGTGGCTATGTACCACGCCAAGCAGAATCAGATGGGGTATGCCTTTTACGAAACCGAAATTGATAAGCACAACGTGCTCGAACTGACCTTGGAGACCGAGCTCAAACACGCCATTAATAACGATTCGCTCAAGCTGTTTTACCAGCCCAAGATCATCGTCGATAGCGGCGAGGTGTACGGCGCTGAAGCCCTGCTGCGCTGGATTCATCCTGAGCGCGGTTTTATTCCGCCCGATGCGTTCATCCCCATGGCGGAACAGACCGGGTTGATTCATCCGCTCACCAAGTGGGTGCTCAAGACCGCCGTGCGCCAGGCCAAGCAGTGGCATGAGCGCGGCATGATGCTGAATGTGGCTATCAACCTATCGGCCCAGAGTCTGCGCGACCCGGGTCTCATCGAGACTATCGAGTCCACCCTGCGGGAGGTCGACATGGCGCCCCATTATCTGACCCTGGAGCTGACCGAAACGGCGGTCATGTCCGACCCGCGCCGGGCCCTGGATATCCTCACCGAGCTTGACCAGAAAGGGGTCATGTTGTCCATTGATGACTTCGGTACGGGATATTCCTCGTTGGCCTATCTGAAGCAGCTGCCCATGGACGAGCTCAAAATCGACCGCTCGTTTGTCATGGAGATGGACAAAGACAAGAATGATGCCGTCATCGTCCACTCCACTATTGATCTGGCCCATAACATGGGGCTCAAGGTGGTGGCCGAGGGCGTGGAAACCGACCAGGCCTGGCATACCCTCAAGGCCTTGGGCTGCGACATGGGACAAGGCTATTTCATGTGTAAACCGGTGGATGCGGACACCTTCATGGAATGGCTGGACAGCTCGGCCTGGCATCCGCCCAAACAACAGCAGGTTTAGGCGTTAATGCCTGTCGCGATCCAGGCGGCGGTAGGAGATCGCCTCGCTTAAATGGGCCGTGCCAATGGCCTCACTCCCGTCCAGATCGGCAATGCTGCGCGCCACCCGCAGGATGCGATGGCTGGCTCGCGCCGACAAGCCCAGGCGTTCCGTGGCCTGTTCCAATAGACCCCGATTGTCGGCACTTAGCCGGCAATACTGATCGATTTCGCGGCTGCCGAGGCGGTGATTGGCCTTGCCGGCACGTTGCTGTTGAAGCGCGCGGGCCTGTTCCACCCGCCTGCGCACCGTGGCGCTGTCCTCGCTGTCTCCGGCGCGGTCGCTGTAGAGCATCTCCCTGGGCAGGGGCGGCACCTCGATGTGCATGTCGATGCGGTCCAGGATCGGACCCGAGATGCGGGCGCGATAACGCTGCACCTGATCGGCAGTGCAGCGGCAACGACCGCCGGCATCGCCCAGATAGCCGCAGGGGCAGGGGTTCATGGCGGCGATGAGCTGAAACCGGGCCGGGAACTCGGCCTGTCGTGCCGCTCTGGAGATGGTCACCTTGCCCGATTCCAGCGGCTCGCGCAGCACTTCCAGCACGCGCCGGTCGTACTCGGGCAATTCATCCAGAAACATCACCCCGTTGTGGGCCAGGGAGATCTCCCCCGGGCGCGGGTTGCCGCCGCCGCCCACCAGGGCCACGCCCGAGGCGGTATGGTGCGGGGCACGGAAGGGGCGCTGTCTCCAGTTGGCGGGGTCGAAGCCGCCCTGGCTGATGGACTGGATGGCGGCCGTCTCCAAGGCCTCCTGCTCGGTCATGGTGGGCAGGAGGCCGGGCAGGCGGCTGGCGAGCATGGTCTTGCCGGTGCCGGGCGGTCCCATCATGAGCAGGGAGTGGCCGCCGGCAGCGGCGATCTCCAAGGCACGCTTGGCGTGGTGCTGACCGCGCACATCGCTGATGTCGGCATGCTGCGTCGGCTGGGCGGGCACGTCGACGCGTGGCAGCGGCGCCAACACCTCGTTGCCGTTGAGATGGGCGCAGACCTTCAGCAGATGATCGGTGGCCAGGATAATGGTGTCGCCCGCCAGGGTGGCCTCGGCGCCGTTGTCCGCGGGCAGCAGCAGCGCCCGTCCGGCGCGGCCGCAATGGGCCGCCACCGGCAACACGCCGCGAATGGCGCGCAGTTCGCCGCTCAGCGCCAGTTCACCGACGAATTCGTAATCGCTGAGTCTGTCCTTGGGGATCTGGCCGGAAGCCGCCAGGATGCCCAAGGCGATGGGCAGATCGAAACGGCCGCCCTCCTTGGGCAGGTCGGCGGGCGCCAGGTTGATGGTGATGCGGCGGGCGGGGAAGTCGAACTGGCTGGTGAGCAGGGCGCCGCGCACCCGGTCCTTGCTCTCCTTCACCGCCGCCTCGGGCAGGCCGACGATGTTCAGACTGGGCAGGCCGTTGGCCAGATGCACTTCCACCGTCACTAATGGCGCATCGATGCCGGCACCGGCACGGCTGTAGACAACGGCAAGCGACATTGACCCCCCCTTCAGATAGGCCGGTTTATCAAGGCTCGATTATGGCCAAGCGCTGTCGCACTGGCAAACCGTGGTTACAGGCTGTTGGATTGGTCTTCCTTGAGCTGTTGTTCCAGGTGTTCCACTTGATTCTGCAGGGCGTCCAATTTGGCGCGGGTGCGCGCCAGCAGGGCCGATTGCACCTCGAATTCCTCGCGCGTCACCAAGTCCAGCTTGTTGAAGGTGGATTGCAGGGTGGCGTGGAAGTTTTTCTCCAGATCCTGCTGCAGTTCGCGCACCCCGGCAGGGACTGAGTTGGCCAGCTTCTTGGCCATGTCGTCGAGCATTTTCGGGTCGATCATGTCGCGTTCCTCGCTTGAAAGTAGCCCTAAGTGTACGTCAAAACCGTGCCTCGCTACATGCCCCAAAATGGCGCACCAGGGTGGTGCGTCAGCCGTCTGCGCCTTGTTCGAATTGGTGCGCGCGCACTGGGCAGGTTCGCGTTCTGTTTTATAAGCAAATGAAATGCAATGACTTTCAAGATTGGCACGGCATGTGCTCAAGGCCTTACACAGCTGAAAGATGAACGCAGGTGTTTGGGCTTGTAAGGCTCCAATGTGAATTTCCAAGTGTAAGGAGAGAGCAATGAAACTGGTGACAGCAATTATTAAACCGTTCAAGTTGGACGACGTCCGCGAAGCGCTCTCAGATATCGGTGTCCAGGGGATTACCGTAACTGAGGTGAAGGGGTTCGGCCGCCAGAAAGGCCATACCGAACTGTATCGCGGCGCCGAGTATGTGGTGGATTTTCTTCCCAAGGTGAAGATCGATGTGGCGATTGCAGAGGACCTGCTCGATCAAGTGATCGAGGCCATTGGCAAGGCGGCGAACACCGGCAAGATCGGCGACGGCAAGATCTTCGTCTCCAGCCTGGAGCAGGTAGTTCGAATTCGTACCGGTGAATCCGGCACAGAAGCCCTTTAATAAAGCAATCTGGAGGTTATGAAAGATGGAAAATAATATTTTTCAACTGCAATACGCCATGGACACCTTTTACTTTTTGGTGTGTGGCGCCTTGGTCATGTGGATGGCGGCTGGCTTCGCCATGCTGGAGGCGGGTATGGTGCGCTCCAAGAACACCACTGAGATCCTCACCAAAAATATCGCGCTGTTCGCCATTGCCTGCACCATGTACCTGATCTGCGGTTATCAGATCATGTACGGCGGTGGCTGGTTCCTGTCCGGCATTGCCGGCGGTGACTCACTGGTGGCCGATGCCCTGTCGGCATCCGCCGAGGAAGGCTTTGAAGGCGGTTCGGTGTATTCCGGCGCGTCCGACTTCTTCTTTCAGGTGGTGTTCGTCGCCACCGCCATGTCCATCGTCTCCGGTGCCGTGGCCGAGCGCATGAAGCTGTGGGCCTTTCTGGCCTTTGCTGTGGTCATGACCGCCTTCATCTATCCCATGGAAGGTGCCTGGACCTGGGGCGGCAGCGAAGTCTTCGGTATGTACAACCTGGGTGACCTGGGCTTCTCCGACTTCGCCGGCTCGGGCATTGTGCATATGGCCGGCGCGGCCGCGGCCCTGGCCGGTGTGCTGGTGCTGGGTGCCCGTAAAGGCAAGTACGGTCCCGACGGTCAGATCAACGCCATTCCCGGTACCAACATGCCGCTGGTGACGCTGGGCACCTTCATCCTGTGGATGGGCTGGTTCGGCTTCAACGGTGGGTCTGTACTGAAGCTGGGCGATATCGCCAATGCCAATTCCGTCGCCATGGTGTTCCTCAATACCAATGCGGCGGCGGCCGGTGGTGTCATCGCTGCGCTGATCCTCGCCCGCCTCATGTTCGGCAAGGCCGATCTGACCATGGCCTGCAACGGCGCCTTGGCCGGTCTGGTGGCCATCACCGCCGAGCCGTCGACCCCCAGCCCGTTAATGGCGACCATCATCGGTGCCATCGGCGGCCTGATCGTGGTCTTCGCCATCGTGGGTCTGGATAAGATCAAGATCGACGATCCGGTCGGTGCCATTTCCGTGCATGGTGTGGTGGGCATCTGGGGGCTGTTGGCGGTTCCGTTGACCAATGACGGTGCCAGCTTCAGCGGCCAGATCATCGGTGGCCTCACCATCTTCGTCTGGGTCTTCGTCGTCAGCCTGATTGTCTGGCTTGGCCTCAAGGCGATCATGGGCGTGCGCGTCTCGGAAGAGGTGGAGTACGACGGCGTCGACGTTGCCGAGTGTGGCCTGGAGGCCTATCCGGAGTTCACCACGGGCAAGTAACACCAACCTCCCTAAAGCTGGTGTGGCGCCCGGGTGTAAAAACCCGGGCGTTTTTTTGTGTAAGCTAGACGGCAAACACAAGAAGATAGCCGCATTGCCCCGACTGAGACTGCAACAACTGACCTGTAAGCGACTGGAGTCGCTCGACCTCGATATCGGTGCGGCGCAGATCGTCTGCCTCTCCGGCGCCTCGGGCTCGGGCAAATCCACCTTACTGCGCGCCATTGCCGATCTCGATCCTCATCAAGGTCAGGTCTGGCTCGACGACCGGGAACAAAACAGCGTAGCGCCGCCCCAGTGGCGCAGTTGGATCGGTATGCTGGCGGCGGAAAGTCTGTGGTGGTTTGACAGTGTCAAGCCTCACTTCGCCAGGTTGGAGCAGGAATGGTTGGAGATGCTCGGCTTCGAATTGCGTGTGCTGGACTGGCAAGTGAGTCGCCTGTCCAGCGGCGAACGCCAGCGCTTGGCCCTGTTGCGCCTGCTCTCCCATACCCCCAGGGCGCTGCTGTTGGACGAGCCCAGCGCCAACCTCGACGCCGAGAACACTAAACGCATCGAAGCCTTGATCCAACACTATGCTGATTATTACCAGGCGCCGGTACTGTGGATCAGTCATGATGCCGACCAGATTGCGCGTGTCGCGCAACGCCATTATCGACTCGAAGCCGGGCGCCTGGTGCGCCAGGAGATGTCGCTATGACCATGATCACTTTGTCGTGGTGGGACGTGGCCATCGCTGCGTTGTTGGTACTGCTGTTGGCCGGACTGTCGGTCTGGCAGCGCTTGGCCTTGCACAAACAGATTCTCATTGCCGGCGTGCGCACCGTTGTGCAACTGGCGCTGGTGGGCTTGATCCTTGAGCTGATCTTCGCCGATGCGCGCTTGCTGTGGGTGGTGCTCATGGCCGTAGTTATGCTTGCTGTGGCCGGTTATGAAACCATGGCGCGGCAAACGCGCCGTCTCGGCGGCGGCTGGGCCTACGGCATCGGCACCGTATCCTTGTTCACCTCATCGTTCACCGTGGCGCTGTTCGCCCTATTGGTGATCATCGGCAACGAACCCTGGTATCAGCCCCAGTACGCCATCCCGCTGCTGGGCATGATGCTGGGCAACACCATGAACGGTATCGCCCTGAGCCTGGACAGGTTGATGAGCATGGCCTGGCAGCAGCGCGCGGTGATCGAGCAACGTCTCATGCTCGGCCAGCATTGGCAGGAGGCCATCAGCGAACTGCGTGTAGAGGCCATGCGCGCCGGGATGATTCCCACCATTAACGCCATGGCGGCGGTGGGCGTGGTGAGTTTGCCGGGTATGATGACCGGGCAGATACTCTCGGGCACTGCGCCCATCGAGGCGGTGAAATATCAGATCATGATCATGTTTATGGTGGCGGCAGGGGCCGGATTCGGCACGGTGGTGGCCTTGCACTTGGGCGCCAGGCGCCTGTTTGACGAGCGCCAGCGCTTGCGCTTGGAGCGCCTGCATGCGGTTAAATAATATAGCTTGCCGTATACTCACTGCCGCTTAAGACAGCAGCCCTATATATGGAATCAATACAATGAAATATATCGAAGTGATCGCCGACGACGGCAGTTCGGCCACCGTCGCGGCGATCGCCGCCAAGGTCAAGGCGCTGGACTTTCGTTTCGGCATGCGCGATGACGCCGGCATGCGCCAGATGCGCATGTTGGTGAGTGATAACCAACTGCAGGCGGCCTTGGACACCCTGCAGAATGTCCTGGGGGCCCAGCCCAGCGCCCGCATCGTGGTGTTGCCGGTGGAGACATCCCTGCCCAAGGCGGATGAAAGCGAGCGCAAGCAGGCGCGTTCGGCCACGGCGGCGCGCGAATCACTCTATGAGCAGGTGGAGAAGAACGGACGCCTGGATAGTAATTATCTGATATTGGTAGGGCTGTCCACCATCGTCGCCGCCATCGGCCTGATCGAAAACAATATCGCGGTGGTGATCGGCGCCATGGTGATCGCCCCCCTGCTGGGGCCCAACCTGGCATTGAGCCTTGGCACCGCCCTGGGCGATGTGGCCTTGATGCGCAAGTCGGCGAAGACCCTGTTTGCCGGTGTGCTGTTGGCAGTGGCACTGGCGGCGTTGTTGGGCGCGTTCTGGCCCGGTGATCTGAGCAGTCCTGAGCTCACCTTGCGCACTGTGGCCGAGTACGACTCCATTGTTGTTGCCGCCGGCGGCAACGCTGGGCTTGATGCTGGGGGCGGGCAATACGACCCCGGCCATGGGGGCGGCGCTGCTGCTGGCCGTGAATATTGTCTGCGTCAATCTGTCGAGTAAATTGGTGTTCTTTCTCAAGGGTATCCGTCCGCGCACCTGGTTGGAGAAGGAGACCGCCACGCGGGCCATGCGCGTCTATATTCTGGGATGGCTGGTGACCCTGGCGGTATTGATTGTCATTATCTACGTCCAGGGCAGTTTGCCGGTCTGAGTAGGCGCACCATCAACGCTGTATCGTGGTAGCGCCTCCATGGACTATGCTCTAACTATGCTCACAGCAAGCCAAAAAGCGCACTATCGGCAACGTCTCCTGACCCTCTTGGATGAGCTGTCGCAACAGGATGAAAACGCCAAAGAGTCATCCCGGACCGTGGAGCTGGACCAGACCCGTGTCGGGCGCCTGTCGCGCATGGACGCCATGCAGGCCCAGGCCATGTCGCAAGCCTCTGAGCGGCGCCGCCAACAGCAGGTGCGAAAAATCAAAATGGCCTTGCAACGGCTCGCAGCTGACGACTACGGTGAATGCCTGGAATGCGGCGCAGCCATCGATCCCAAACGCCTGGAATTCGACCCCGCCACGCCCCTGTGTATCCAATGCGCCGGCAAGGCGGACCCATCCTGACGCAGTGCTGGGTGATCGGCCATGATTGACATCGACGATCCAAAACAAGGTGGACGGTTTGCCCTGTTCAATCTGGGGTTTCGGCCCTTTTTCCTCGGTGCGGCCGGCTATGCCGTGGTATCGGTGGCCGTGTGGATGGTGATCTATCTCACGGACTGGAGCGTTCAACCCTATGGCCTGCCGGCCAGCATGTGGCATGCCCATGAAATGATTTTCGGCTATGCCATGGCCGTGATCGCCGGCTTCCTGCTGACGGCGGTGCGCAACTGGACCAACATCCCGACCCTGAACGGCACGCCACTGCTGTTGTTGTGTCTGCTCTGGTTGGTCGGCCGCATTGTACCGTTCTTGTCTGATGTCTTGCTGATCGGTGTGGTGGCGCTGGCCGATTGCTTATTCACCCTGCTGTTGATCTTCGCGCTGAGCGTGCCCATTGTGAAGGCCAGGACATGGAACAACCTCGCCATTATCTCCGTCCTCGCGCTCATGCTGCTGGCCCAACTGTCGTTTTATCTGGGGGTAGCCGGCGTGGTGGAGGGGGGTGTCTATTACGGTCTCTATTCCGGCCTGTATCTGATTGTGGCGCTGATCTTTATTATGGGGCGCCGGGTGATCCCCTTCTTTATCGAAAAGGGCGTGGGGTATGCGGTACAACTTACCAATCGCCGGTGGTTGGATGTCGCCTCCCTGGTGTTGTTCCTGTGCTTCTGGGTGAGTGATCTGCTCTGGCCCAACGCGCCGGTGGCGGCCGCACTGGCGGCGCTATTGTTCGTCCTGCACGCGCTGCGCTTGGCCGGTTGGCATACGTCGGGCATATGGGGTAAACCGCTGTTGTGGGTGTTGTATCTTGCTTACGCCTGGATGGTGCTGGCCTTTGCACTCAAGGCGGCCGTCTACATTTTTGATTTTTCGGCATCGCTTGCCCTGCATGCCTTTGCCTATGGCGGGATCGGCATGATGACCATGGGGATGATGGCGCGCGTTTCACTGGGACACACCGGCCGCAATATCGCCGCACCGCCCCCCTGGTTGGCCTGGGCTTTTGCGCTGCTGTTTATCGGTGCGCTGGTGCGAGTGATACTGCCCTTGCTCGACCCATCGCACTATGCCTGGTGGATCGGTCTGTCGCAGGGCCTATGGCTGGCGGCGTTTGCCCTCTTTTTCGTTATCTATTTGCCGATTCTGACACGGCCGCGGATAGACGGCCGTGTCGGCTAGCCTGCCTTACACCGAGATTTGTGTTGGCAGCGTCAGCGTATGGAGGCGGTTCAAATCGGATTTGAGCAGACACAGCTTTGCGCCGCGGTTTAGTTTTTTGATCTCGGCCTCGCGTTGACTGGCCGAGCTGCGGTCATGGCCGTTTTCAATGTAGACCAGCTGTTTAGGCGCGCGCCCGCGAAAATATTTCGCACCTTGCTGCGCGGCATGTTGTTGCATGCGGCGCTCGATATTATTGGTGATGCCGGTGTACAACGTGCCGTCGCTGCAGAGAATGATGTAGACCAACCAATCCGCCATTAAGCCGCCCTGATTAGCACCAGCTGGCCTGGGCCGCGGGTTGATGCAGCACTTCCTGGACATTGGCGGCGATCACCTTGTATCCCACATTGCCATAAAGCTTTTGTCGCCCTTCGTTGAGCACATAGGTGGGACTGCCGCCCACGCCGTATTCTTTGCACAGTTCGATATCGCGGCACAGGGCGGCCATGGCGCTGCCGTCCTGCAGCAATGCCGTGATCCTGTCGGTGGGCAGCCCCATCTCCTCGGCCAGCGCCAGCTGACATTCCCGTCGCGAGATGTTGCGATTGTCGCGAAAGAAGGCTTGCCTCAGGCGCCAAGCGGTCTCTTCGAATAGGCTGTGACCGTCAAATTCAGCCCGGGCCTGCGAATCGATCTCGCCGTTTTGTTCCAATACCTGGACGGCCTTGAGAAACAGATGGGCATTAGCGGACGACTTGGGGATGTCGCCCCGCCAAACATCGCCGTTGATGCGCACGTGTTCGAATTTTTCACAAACTTCAAGCACGTGTTCACCGAAGCCGGCATACCCGCCCCGGTCGTGCCAGCCCTCGCCGATGCGTTTTTCCGTCACCGCAAACAGGGGAATGAAGTGGTAATGCAGGTGCACCTGCTGGCCGAACTTGCGCTGCAGTTCGTCCACCCGAATCTGAGCCACATAGGCCCACACGCACAACACATCGGAAAAATGGTCAATAACAACCGCTCTGGTGCTCATGAAAGACTCCCTGGCGCGTATTGATTCCCGCCCGCGCTGCGGATGAAGGGCCGCCGGCCGTCCTGCGGCGGGCGTTTGTTTCGATTAACCCGGCAATGTTGAAGGCCAAATTGATACCTTAGCAGCTGCATAGCGACGGTTAAACTCAAGCGCAGGCCTGGCCGTGGTCATGTTTGGCCGAGTTGACGTTTCAGCGCGTCCAGCTCGCGGCGCAGCGCCGCGACGCTGTGCTCCAGCTGTTCCAGGCGCGCATGCTCGGACGCCGCCACTGGCTGCGCCGCCGTCACCGCCGCGCCGGTCTCGGCGCCCTCCACCGGGCCGCAAAACAGCTGGGCATAGCGCGCTTCGCGGCGCCCGGGCTCGCGCGGCAGGCGCGCGATGAAGGGGCCCTCCGGGTGGTGCATCAATGCGTTGAGGGCCTGCTCCACTTCGCTGACCTCGGTGAACTTGCACAATCTCGCCGTGCGGCTGCGCAGCTCGCCGGGTGTTTGCGGGCCGCGCAGCATCAGCTCGCAGACCACGGCCATCTGCTGGGGCGTGAAGCGGGTGCCGCCGAATTCGCTGTTGAAAAAGCGGTGTTGATATTTGACTACGCGGCTGCCGAAACCGCTCTTTTCGCTCACCCAATGTTTTTTGATCAGCGCGTCCAGGGTTTGCTGCACCTCGCTTTCGTCCAGCTTCATCACCGGCTCGCGGTTGCTCTTTTGATTGCAGGCATTGGTGAGGGCGTTTAGCGACAGCGGATAGTGTTCCGGCGTGGACGCCTCCTTCTCGATCAAACAGCCGATCACGCGCGCCTGCAGCGGGCTTAGCTCCATATCCATTTTCTTGGCCTGTCATGTTTTAATAGTGGCATAGCATAGCGCCAAACGGCGGCCGGTCGGACAAGATTTTTTTGTCCGGATCGACTACCATACGCAGCCTTTTGCAAGGAAAAATGCGCCGTGACTGAGTTTAATCCGGGACAACGTTGGATCAGCGAAGCCGAACTGCAGCTGGGGCTGGGCACCGTCCTGGCGCTGGACGGGCGCTCGGTGAGCGTGTTGTTCCTGGCCAGCGGTGAAAAACGCATCTATGCGCGCAATACCGCGCCTTTGAGCCGGGTCCGGTTCGCCGAGGGGGATACGGTGCGCTCCCACGAGGGTTGGAGCATGACGGTGGCGGCGGTGCGCGAAGCGGACGGGCTGATCACCTATCTCGGCCGCCGCGAGGACGGCACTGAGGCGCAACTGCCGGAGGCCCAGCTGGATCATCTGATTCAGCTCAATCGCCCCACCGAGCGTCTGTTCAGCGCTCAGATCGATCAACCCAAGTGGTTTGAGCTGCGGCGTCAGACCTTGAATCACCGCGAGCGGCTGTGGCGTTCCGATCTGCGCGGTCTGGCCGGCGCCCGCACCAGTCTGATCCCGCACCAGCTCTACATCGCCCACGAAGTGGCCAACCGCTACGCGCCGCGGGTGCTGCTGGCCGATGAGGTCGGGCTGGGCAAGACCATCGAGGCGGGGCTGATCCTGCATCAACAATTGCTCGCTGAGCTGGCGCAGCGGGTGTTGATCGTGGTGCCGGACAGTCTGGTGCATCAATGGCTGGTGGAGATGCTGCGCCGCTTCAATCTGCAGTTCAGTATTTTCGACGAGGAGCGCTGCCAGGCCATCGAGGAGAGCAGCGGCCAGGACAATCCTTTCCACACCGGGCAATTGGCCCTGTGCAGTCTGGAGTTCCTGCGCAACGATCCGCTGCGCTTCGAGCAGGCCCTGGCCGGCAACTGGGACTTGCTGGTGGTGGACGAGGCCCACCACTTGCAGTGGTCGCCCGACGCGCCCAGTTTGGAATACCAGTGCATCGAACAACTGGCGGCTGAGACCAAGGGCGTGTTGCTGCTCACCGCCACGCCTGAGCAGCTGGGCAAGGCCAGCCACTTCGCCCGCCTGCGCCTGCTCGACCCGGACCGTTTTCCCGATTTCGATACCTTTGTGGCGGAAGAACAGCAATACGCCCCCATCGCGGCGGCGGTGGAGGCCTTGTTGTCCGATGCGCCGCCGGCGGGCGAGGCGCTGCGCGCCGTGGCCGACACCCTGGGCGAGGCGGATAGCCAGGTCTTGCTGGAACGCCTGCAAGATCCCCAAGCGCGCAGCGAGTTGGTGGAACACCTGCTCGACCGCCACGGCACCGGCCGCGTGTTGTTCCGCAACACCCGTGCCGCGGTGCAGGGCTTTCCCCGGCGCCGCCTGCACAGTTATGCCTTGGAATTGCCGCAGGATTACGGCGCGGCGCTGGCGTTGATGCGCGACAGCGGTGTCACCGATGCGAGCCTGTTGCTGTGTCCCGAGCTGGCCTATCAGGCCGCTGATCCCGCCGGCGCGCGCGATTGGACGGGTGTCGACCCGCGTGTCCCCTGGCTGGCCGGCCTGCTCAAGCAACTACGCCCGGCCAAGGTGCTGGTAATTGCCGCCAGCGCCGACAGCGCCATCGAGCTGGCCACCGCCTTGCGCGTTCATCACGGCATGCACGCCGCCGTGTTTCACGAGGACATGAGTATTGTCGAGCGTGACCGCGCCGCCGCCTTTTTCGCCGATCCGGACGACGGCAGCCAGGTGCTGATCTGCTCCGAGATCGGCAGCGAGGGGCGTAACTTCCAGTTCGCCCATCACCTGGTGATGTTTGACCTGCCCCTCAACCCGGATTTATTGGAACAGCGCATCGGTCGCCTCGACCGCATCGGCCAGAGCGAGACCGTCCAGCTGCACGTGCCCTATCTCAAAGGCTCGGCCCAGGAGCTGATGTTCCAGTGGTATCACCAGGGCCTGTCCGCCTTCGAGCACACCTGTCCCGCCGGGCATAGCATCTTCGTCCAGGTGAGAGAGACCCTGGTGGAGGCCATGCACCAACTCGATACCGACAGCGCCGACATGATGGACCTGATCGCCACTACCCAGGTCTTGCTCAATGAGATGAACCAAGCCCTGCAGGGCGGCCGCGACCGGCTGTTGGAATACAACTCCTGCCGTCCCCGCGTGGCCGAGGCGCTGCGTCAGCGGGCCGAGGCCGAAGAGGCCCCGGCGCAACTGCTCGATTATCTCGAGCGCCTGTTCGACTGCTACGGCGTCGACATGGAAGAGCACACCCGGCAGAGCTATTTGATACGGCCGGGGGAAAAGATGCAGGGCGGTTTTCCGGGGCTGCTGGACGAGGGCATGATCATCACCTGCGAGCGCCGCGTCGCGCTGGCCAACGAAGATATGCATTACGTCACCTGGGAGCACCCGCTCAGCGTCGGCGCTATGGACATGGTGCTCAGCAGCGAGGCCGGCAATACCGCCATGGTGGCGGTGAAACTGAAAGGTGTGCCCGCCGGTACCCTGTTGCTGGAATGTCTGTACGTGCTGGAAAGCAGCGCCCGCGTCCAGTTGCAGTCCAGTCGCCACCTGCCGCCCAGCACGCTGCGCGTCTTGGTGGACAGCCAGGGTCGAAACTACCAGGACAAGATCGACAGTGAGGCGCTGGGGCGCGTCGCTCAGCCGGTAAACAAGGCCACCGCCGGCAAGGTGATGCGGGCCTACGGCGAGCAGCTGCGTGATATGGTGAAGCGGGCCGCGGCGGCGGCTGATGCCCAGGTGCCCGAGCGTCTGGCCGCCGCCCAGCAACATGGCCGCCAGACCCTGGGGCGGGAGATCGACCGCCTCAAGGCGCTGCAGCACCACAACCCCAATGTGCGCGATGAAGAGATTCACTTTTTCGAGCAACAGCTGCAGGCCCTGGGTGAGGCTCTGGAACACAGCAGTCCGCGCCTCGACGCCGTGCGGGTCATCATTACTACATAGCAGAGGAGCCGAGCCATGCGTTTAGTCCTAATCGCCGTTGTCGCCTTCACCGTGATGCTGCTGGGCGGTTGTTCCGAAGAGCAGCAGAACAAGCTCACCCGTCTGGGGGTGAGCTGGCTGGAAGGGGACTACACCGTTACCTTCGTCGAGGGCAGCCATGTGCGCAGCTGGAAGGTGCTGGACGGCAAGGTCACCAGCGACCCGGCCAAGGGCTATTATTATTTTTGGGCGCGCGATACCAACGGCAAGAAGTATTACGTGCAGACGCCTATCATTCGCACCTACATCGAAGAGATTCACTAGACGCCTGATCCCCGCGGTTACGACGAGTCGCTCCGCCATATGCGCGCACTCGGGCTGACAGCATTATTGGCCGTGACAAGCTTGGCCGGCGCCCAGCCGCCCTCGCTTACGCAAGATTCCCTCGGGATTCCGTTTCGGGTGCGCGACTATACCTTCCCTGCCTTTCTGGTGCTGGGGTTTGCGCCGGCGCCGGCCACGCCGCTGGGGCGGGACAATTGGGCTGTTGAGTTGCACTACTCCATTGTCAACAATTTCCAGGCCAGTCAAGCCGTGGAAGACTATTTGCAGCGCAGCCGCGGCAATGGCAGGCGGGCGCTGGATGAGGCCGATGTCGCCTATATTCTCGGATTGCCGCAGGGCGAGGCCTTTTACATCGACGGTGAATTCAGCATGTTGGAGTTTGCCTTTCATTGGGGGGTCAGCCGGCGCATCGATGTGGGCCTGGGGATTCACTACATCCGTTACGGCGGGCGGCTGCTGGACGATGTCATCTATGGCTTTCATGACGCGGTCGGTGTCGGCCAGTCGGGTCGGCAATACGTGCCCGACGATTACGTCCAGGTGGTGCTGGGCCGCGACGGTGACCAGGACGTGGTGCTGCTTGAGCGGCCGTCGCAGGGGGGCTTCGGCGATCCCGGTCTATATGTGCGTTATACCCTGCCGCAGCTGCTGCCCGATTGGCGCGGCAGTCTGGAGCTGGGGCTGAAAGTGCCGCTGATGAATGAAACGGACTTTCTTTCCACCGGCAGCTGGGATCTGGGTTATCAGGTCACTATCGAAAGGCGTTTCAGCCGCGATGCCTGGATGCTGAACTTCGGCGCGGTGTTCCCCGGCAAGTTCAAGCAGACCAATTTCCGGCCACCCAATTTGCCCTTCGTCAATATCACTTGGATCCACCGTTTTCAGCGCTGGACCCATACGCGCTCGTTCGTGCAGGCGCTGCTGGCGGAACATCCGTATCGCGCCATCGTCGACTCGGAGCTGAGCGACTTGCAGTTCCAGCTGACCGGGGGATTTAAGTGGGAGACGGGCGTCGGTGTGGTAGGGGTCGGCTTGACCGAGAATGTCTTGAACTTCGATAACACCCCGGATATCGGCTTGCACTTTACTTGGGAGCTGGTGCGCTAAGCCCGACAAATGCCTGGGGACGACTTAGGTCTGAATGTTATCCAGATCCGAGATGCGCATGCCCTGCAAGGCGCTGCGGTACTTGGCCTTGAAACCCAGGATCAACTTGGTAAGAAAAAACGCCAGCCGCTTGAGATAGATCAGCCCGAAGACGAACAGCACGCTAGTGATGATCTGAAACCACAAAGCCCCGCTGGCATCGCGGTCGATGATCATGCCAAACGTGAAGAAGTAAGTACTCAGTGCTACGCCCATGACTACGCCGGCGCTGATGGCGATGCGTTCGTGGGTTTTTTTGATGGTTTGCAGGATGTCTTCACTGTGTTGAGTCATGGCTACTATCGCTGGTTTAGTCGACTGCCGATTCTAACAGAGTAGGGCAGACCAGGGCAGATCAAGGCAGATCAAGGCAGATCAAGGGCGAAGCTGAACTCATCGCCCAGGGCACCCCTCAATTTTTCGATCACCTGTATCAGGCCGTAGTCGTCATAGGGGATGGCCGGCAGCCGGCCCCACACCGGCGCCGGCCAGGCGGGGTCGGTGTCATAGCGCACGATGTGGTGAAGGTGCAGTTGCGGGACCAGGTTGCCGAGTGCGGCGATATTCAGCTTGTCGGGTGTAAAGGCCCGCTCCAGGGCGCGTGACAGGCCGACGGATTCGCGCAGCAGTTGTTGTTGATCCGCGACGCTGAGTTCATGGATTTCGCGGATGTCGTCGCGGTCCGGCACCAGAATGAACCACGGATAATGGGCGTCGCGCATCAGCAGCAGGTGACACAGGGAAAAACGCCCCAGGGTGAGGCAGTCCTGCGCCAGCTGCGGGTGTAGTTCGGCCATGCGGTGATCCTTGTTGATGTGCGTTGAGGCGGCAGTTTGGCACAAGCCGCCGTCCGCACCAAGCGCCCCGATGCCCCAGCGATTATCCGTGCCGCTGCGCCGCACCGCCATGTAACAATGCGGCGTTATGATGCACCAAGGCTGTGCGCGGCGCCTCCCGCGAATCCCGGCTGGCGCCGCTTTTGGCGCCTAGTCGGCTGAAATAATTGAAAATATTGATTCTGGCACGGCCCGTGCAATGGGTGTTAGGGGAACACGTCATCAACCTTGAAAGACAGTGGTGATGTGGAATTGTGTATTTAAATGTATCAAGAATTCTAAACGGGAGAGCGTAAATGAAAAAATCGACTGCCAAATTGTTCAGCAAACCCCTGGTTGCAATTGCGGCGCTGAGCGGTGGTGCGGCCATGACTGCGCCGGTCACGGCACAGGCTGAAATCAGCGGTAACATCGGTGTCGTATCGGAATATCTGTTCCGCGGTGGCTATGAAAACAACGGCACCGCGGTGCAGGGCGGTATCGACTACAGCCATGACAGCGGTCTGTACGTAGGCTATTGGGGATCCAATCTGGATTACGGCACGGCCCCCGCCACGACCGGCTTCGAGAACGATGTCTATGTAGGTTACGGCGCTATGGCGGGCGACTTCAGCTATGATGTTTCGCTCCTGTATTTCTACTATACCGGCGTCGACGATGCCGATACGCCGGAATTCGGCGCCTCCATCGGCTACGGTCCGGTCAGCCTGGGAATGGCTTATCTGATCGATGACGTCACCTGGGGTAACGAGGGTGATATCTATTGGAGTCTCGCTTATGAGACCGCGCTGCCCAGCGATTTCGGCTTCAGCGCCACGCTCGGTTATTACACCTATGAAGACCAGGGTGAGTTCGAAAGCGGTCTGGGGACCACGGAGAGTTCCGGCCTGAAGCACGTCGACCTGAGCCTGTCGCATCCGCTCGGCGCCACCGGTGCCGATATGAGTATCACCTACATGATCGGCGGCACCGACCGTACTGATACGGATGTGGAAGACACGGTCATTTTGGGTGTGTCTTTCGGTTTCTAAACACCGGCTTATCCGGCGCGCACGGACGCGCTGCCGGCCCACGCAAGAACCCCGCCCTTCCCGGCGGGGTTTTTTTATTTAATCTTGGCCATCACCTTGTCCAGGGCGTCGGCCTGCACCGGTTTGACCAAGAACCCGGCCGCCCCTAGCCGTAACACTTCACTCAACATTTCCTTGGTCACGGCGCTGCTCAGCACTACGATGGTGAAGTCGGGAAAGGCCTTTTTGATACTGGGCACCAGTTCGTTGAGTTTGACCCCGGGCAGGTCGGCATCCAGAAACAAGATGCCCAGCTTATGGCTGCGCACCAGTTCCAGGGCGCTGCGAATGTCATGCGCCAGCCCGGCGAATTTGTAACCCTTGCTGCGCAGGCTGTCTTTCAATAGCTCGGCATCGGTGTCGTCGCCCAGCGCCAGGATGGCCTGTTTGCGCTTGGGGTCCAGCACCTTGCCGCTGGCAAAATCGAATTCCTGTACCGACACGACTTGGACCTTATTATCTTGCGAATGTAACTATTTGTATCGGTGTTTTGACGCTTTTCTTTATCTGCGCCAGTCCGCCATGATCTGCAGACACTGGGCGTTCATCTCGGCGGCGCGCGCCGGCGACGCCGCTTCGTTGTAGCAGCGCAGTTCCGGGGCGTTGCCGGAAGGGCGCAGGTGCACCACCTCGTCGCTGTCGAAGGTGATGCGCAGGCCGTCGGTACGATCGATGGTCTGGACCCGGCCGAATTGGCCGAAGGCCGTCTCGATAGCCTGCTTGTCGGCACTCTCGTCGCCCGTATCGAAGGCGGCGAGGCGGGTTTGGCTGAGCTCGGTAGGGAATTCCTTCAAGCGATCGCTGTAGGTGTAGCGCTGCGGCAACTGTTGTAACAGCTCGGCGATGCTCAGGCGCTGTTGTCGCGCCAGCATCAATACCGCCAGGGGGACGATCAGCGCGTCGCGAGTGGGCAGGGCGGGCAGCATGCGACCGTTGAGGCGGATATCCGTGGCGCTCAAGAATCCGCCGTTGGCCTCATAGCCCACCACCGGGGCCGTGGCGCGGGCCAGTTCGGTCATGGCGGCGATCACATAGGGCGAGCCGATGCGGGTGCGCTCGACGCGCTCGAACCAGCCGCTCTTTTCCAGCGCGGAGTTGCTGCTCACCGGCGTGGCCACGGCGCGGGCGCCGAGATAGCGCGCGGTGAGGATGCCGGCCACGTCGCCGCGCAGCCAGTGGCCCCCTGCGTCGCTCACCAGGGGGCGGTCGCCGTCGCCGTCGGCGGAGACGAGACAGTCGAAATGGTGTTCCTCGGCCCATTGCTTGGCCAGGGCGACGTCCTCGGGGCGTACCGCCTCGGTGTCGACGGGGATGAAGGTGTCAGAATATCCAAGCTTGATCACCTCCGCGCCCAGGGCGGCGAAGATGCCGCCCAAGGCCCGGCGGGCGACGCTGGAGTGTTCGTAGACGCCGATCCGCAGCCCGGCCAGGCAGGCGGGTGGGAAAAAATCCAGATAACGCTGCACATAGGCCCGGTAGGCGCTGTCATCTTCGACTGGCAGGGAGCAGGGGTCGAGGCTGCGGCCCTGCTCGTCGAAGCGCCCGGCGGGGATACTGACCTCGGCGGCGCTGATGCCCTGTTCATCCCGTTTGAGAATCTCGCCGGCGGGCGTGTTGAACTTGATGCCGTTACGATCGTCCGGGATGTGGCTGCCGGTGACCATCAGGCTGGCGATGCGGTTTTGAATGCCATAGAGGGCGACAGCGGGCGTGGGGATGAAGCCGCAGTTGAGCGGTTCGCAGCCGGCGTCGCGGATAGCCAATATGGCGGCGGCCATGATGCGCGGCGAACTGGGGCGATAATCGCCGGCGACGGCGACGCGGTCGCCTTGCTGGATATCGCCGCTTGCCATCAGGTAACGCAGAAAGGCCAGTGTATAGGCATAACAGACTTGGTCGGTCATGTCCTTGCTCAGGCCGCGGGCGCCGCTGGTGCCGAATTTGACACCGCTTTGTTGCATGAGCTCGGCGATGCGGAGGGTGGTGCTGGATTGTGCGGACATGGGCGGACCTTGTGGTGGGTTTTGTCGCATTATAAACCAGCCCGGCGCGGGGCAAAGTCTGCTACCATACGCCGTTATAAATCAGGTAAGTCGGTATAACAGATGCGTCTAGAAGACTATTTTTCCCGCCGGGATAACCGAATCCTGGTCAGCCGCCGCCAGGCCAGCAGCTTCGCCAAAAAGATCGCCGGTGATTTCAATCCCATCCACGATGAAGACGCCAAACGCTTTTGTGTTCCGGGCGATCTGTTGTTTGCCCTGGGCCTGCATCATTACGGTTTGAGTCAGCGCATGTGCATCAACTTCGGCGGCATGGTGTCGGACAGCGTGCCGCTGTTGTTTAGCGAATCCGACGGCGATGACATCAGCATCTGCGATGAAAACGGCAAGGAATATCTGAACATCAGCCGTTCGGGCCAACGCAGCGGCGACGAAGCGTTGATCAGCGAATTGACCCAGCGCTATGTGGAATTCTCGGGCCAGACCTTCCCTCATATCCTGGTGCCCTTGATGAAGGAAAAGCAGCTCATGATCAATACCGACCGGCCGCTGGTGATCTACGAACGCATGGTGATTAATCTTGATGACCTGGACATCCGCGGGCCGCGCTTGGAGTTGAGCAGCTCAAACCTGGATGTGGAAGGCAAGCGCGGTAATGTCAGTGTAAGGTTCGTCGTTAAAGACGCGGAGCGGACCGTGGGCCACGGCGAAAAGCACATCGTGCTCAGCGGTCTGCGTGAATACGATCAGGCCAAGATCGATCAGCTGGTGACGGATTACAATGCCCGTAAGGAATCGTACCAGGGCTAGCGTTAGTGCCAATAATCGTAAAGGCCGCTGACCGAACCGGGCAGTAGGCTCACCCAGCCGGCGTACTCCTCGTCATCCATATCCAGCTCGTCCTCGCGCAGCAGCGCCAGGGTGGCGATGGGCTCCAGCAGTGATTGTTGCTCCTTGGGCAGTTCCCGCCACACCTCTTCGTAATCCGAAAGCGCCAGCATGAAACCGAAGCACCAACCGTCATAGACCTCAAAACTGTCGCCGTCCTCGTCTTCTTCTTCGATCACCATGGGCTCGAAGGGCTCGGCCGATTCCAGCTCGATGGCGATGTCCTGATACATGCGCAGCAAAAGTTCATTGATCTGCGCCGTCGCCTCGGCTTCGCCCAGCACCGCCTCCAGGATGGCGGACTCGTCGTCATCGGCGCGGCTGACGATCAGGGCGGTGAGATAGCCGTGGGCCTCGTCGATGGCCAGGCACTCCTCATGGGTGAGCAGGAACTCATCCAGTTCGGCCAGCTCAGAGTCTGACAAGTCGGTGTCGGCTACGGTATTCATGGTGTGTCCTGTCCCTGTGTAAAAGTGCTGCCATCATACACCAGCGCGCTCAACTATATGCGGTTGGACAGCGGCCTGGCGGGCGCATAGAATAGTTGAGTTCGCTACTAGGTTATTTCCATGAAGCATAGTCCCCGCAGCCTCCCCCTGAGCAACTCCTTCGCCGCCCTGCCCGATGACTTTTATTCACGGGTGGCGCCCACGCCGTTTCAGAGCGAGGCGGCGCTGATCCATGTCAATCGCGCCGCCGTCGAGCTGCTCGAGCTCGATCCGGCGTGTGCGCAGGACGAGGACTTTGTCCACATCTTCAGCGGTCGCCGGCGGCTGGAGCAGGGCGCCCCCATCGCCATGCGTTATGCCGGGCATCAGTTCGGCCATTTCGTACCCCAGTTGGGTGACGGGCGCGCCATCATGCTGGGGGAAACCACTAATAGCAAAGGGGAAAAATGGGAGATTCAGCTCAAGGGTTCGGGCATGACGCCCTATTCGCGTATGGGCGACGGCCGTGCCGTGCTGCGCTCCACCCTTCGCGAATATCTGTGCAGCGAGGCCATGCACGGCCTGGGCATCCCCACCACCCGCGCCCTGTGCATTATCGGCAGCGACGACAAGGTCTATCGCGAACAGATCGAGCGCGGCGCCGTGCTGACGCGTTTGGCCCCCAGCCATGTGCGTTTCGGATCTTTAGAGTATTTTTACTACCGCAACAAGCATGAGCAACTCAAGCAGCTGATCGACTATGTCATCGAACAGCACTTTCCCGCGCTGGCCGATGCCGAGCAGCCGGTACTGGCGCTGCTGCACGAGGTGATCAGCCGCACCGCCCGGCTCATGGCCCAGTGGCAGGCGGTGGGTTTTTGCCACGGGGTAATGAACAGCGACAACATGTCCATTCTCGGCCTGACCCTGGACTACGGCCCCTTCGGTTTCCTCGAGGGGTACAATCCGCGCCATGTCTGCAATCATTCCGATCATCAGGGTCGCTACGCCTATGACCAGCAACCCGAAATCGGCCTGTGGAACCTGGCCTGCCTGGCCCAGACGCTGTTGCCCTTCATGAGCGAGGAGCAGGCCAAGGACGCGCTGAATCAGTACGCCGGGCAGTACGGCCGGCATTACCGCCAATTGATGGCGGCCAAGCTGGGCTTCGAAATCGGCGATGAAACGATTCACACCCTGGTCGAACGGCTGTTGCAGCACATGCAGTTGGCGCAGACCGATTTCACCCGCCTGTTCCGCGAACTCTGCAATGTTGAGCGCGACAGCGACGCGCCGCATGACACGCTGCGTAACATGTTTGTCGACCGTGAGGGCTTCGATGCCTGGCTCAGCGACTATCGCGCCGCCTTGCGACAGTCCGCCAAGCCGGACGCCGAGCGCCAAGCGCTGATGAAACGCACCAATCCCAAATACGTGCTGCGCAACTACATGGCCCAGATCGCCATCGACAAGGCGGAGCGAGAACGGGACTACAGCGAGATCGATACGCTCATGCAGATCATGCAACGGCCCTTCGACGAGTGGCCGCAGCTCGAGCACTACGCCGACCCGCCGCCGGATTGGGCGGGCGAGATCGAGGTCAGCTGTTCCTCGTGATGTGATTCGGGACGCTACTGATTGCGCATGAAGTCCGCGGTCTTGAACAGGGAATGGAGCAGGTGTTGCTTCAATAACGGATCTTCGATGTCCATGTCCTCCAGCGCCTGGGTCATGCACAGCATCCAGGCGTCGCGGGCCGCTTCATCCACCGCGAAGGGCAGGTGCCGGGCGCGCAGGCGCGGATGGCCGAATTCCTCCATATAAAGCGGCGGGCCGCCCAGCCAGCCGGAAAGAAACTTGAACAGCTTGTCGCGCGAACCGCTGAGATCCTGCGGATGCATGGCGCGGATGGCCCGGGCCTCGGGCAGGGTGTCCATTAATTCATAAAAACGGTCCACCAGTGTGCGCAGCGCCGTTTCGCCGCCGAGTTTCTGATAGGGGCTGAGGTCTTCGTTCACCATGGGTCAGGGCTTCTTCCAGAGCAAGATACGGTTGTTGGCCGGCAGGGGATAATCCTGTTCAAATATCAGACCGGCCTGTCGCGCCAGCTTATCCAGTTCGTCAAATTCGCGCACGCCCATGCCCGGGTCGCTCTGTTTGAGGCGCAGATCGAAACGGGCGTTGCTTGCGCTGGTGTGGCGGCCGCCGAAACTGAAGGGGCCGTAAAGCATGAATAGCCCGTCCGGCGGCAGCAATTCACCGACGCCGGCGAAAAACGCGACCACGTCTTGCCAGTGCATGATGTGGGCGGTGTTGGCGGAGAACACGGCGTCCACGTCCAGCGTCGGCCAGTCACCACTCAGCACATCCAGTTCAATGGGGCCGTGGACATTGTCCAGCGCCGCTTCGTTCAACCACTGTTGGATGGCGGCATGGTTTTGCAGACGATCGCTGGTATGCCAGGTCAAGTGGGGCAACTTGGCGGCGAAGTACGCGGCATGCTGGCCGGTGCCGCTGCCCACTTCCAGTACCGCGCGTTTGTTCGCCAGCAGCGGCCCGATCACGGCAAGGATAGGATCCCGGTTGCGGTCGCAGGCGTCAGAATACGGTTTGTTCATGCTCATCTCGTAATGGTTCATCGCCGGCCACTAAGGTAACATCCCGGGCCTATGGATAACACAGACGCGCTTTGGGGTGATCCGGCACTGCTGCTGAAGCTGGCCGCCTATCGCATGCCCTTCGGCAAATACACCGGTCGGCTGCTCATTGATTTGCCCGAACCCTATGTGGTGTGGTTTGCCAACAAGGGATTTCCCAAAGGCGAACTCGGCGATCTGCTGCGCATCGTGCATGAGATTAAGGTCAACGGTTTGGAATACTTGTTCGATCCGTTCAGGCAGGAGCCACCTCGGTCACCGTGATGTGTGCCGGGTCGAGGATTTTAACGCGCAGGGTCAGGTCGTAAAGCGGCAGGGTGAATATCCTACGGCCGGCGTTACGCAGTTCCGGCGGCCGCGGGTCGTGTTGCAGGACTTCGATGATCAGCTGTCGTAAGTCGCGATAGTTCTCTTCCAAGCCGGTGAGTCGTTGCTCGACTTGGGGGCTGAACACGACTTCAAATTGCGGCTCTGGGGTTTGCGGCAAAAAGGCGCTGCGGGCATCCGGAATGGCATCAACATAGGGTAGGTAGGGCTTGACATCGATCACGGGGGTGCCCTCGATTAGGTCGATGCCTTTTACGTGCAGCCGTACTTTGCCTTTGTCTGTTTCCATACCTTCAAGCGTCACCAGAGATTGGCCGATGCCGCTGGGGCGATTGGGTGAGCGGCTTGCCCACAGGCCGTAGGTCGCGCCGTCTGCGTGTGGCGGCTGGACTGACAGCTGCACCTCTTTGTCCAGATTTTCGTGAAATAGAAACAGCACCCAGAGGTGCGAGAAGCCGTCCAGTCCCACAAAGGCCTCTGCACGATCATAGGGCGGGTAGAATTCGATCCAGCCGCGCGCCGCCGGGGCGCGGCGTGCCTGTTTGGGCGTGCCGAAACGCTGCTTGAAACAGGAGTGCATGACACCGATGGCTTGGAGTTCAAATTTCATCCCTCGCCCCCCTTGCGGCTTTTTATCTGGCCGCGACGGCCCGGCCGAAAATAGTGTGTGTTTCGGTAATAGCGTTCGCAGCCGTTGTCTTTATCCCAGCCCGGCATGCCGAGAATCGGGAAGGGGTGCAGGTCTTTGGGCTGAGTCAGCACCTCGCCGGCGCAGAATAGGGCGGCCAGTTTTTGGTCCAGCCAGGCCAGTTGTTCGGAATTTGTGCGGTCAAAAAAAGAGGCGTCGGTCTCAATCAATAGGGTGTTGGCGGTCATGCCCAGGTAAGGGGCCAAGCCCTTCTCATACAGGGCGTGGCCGAAGCTGATACAGGCCAGTTTGCCTCCGAGTTCGTCACGGCATTGCCAGAACAGCTCGTGCCAACGGAATTCGCGGATCATTTGCAGCAGCCTGGCATCTGCAGAGACGATTACCGCACCGCCTTCGTCGAACAGGGACAGCATGTTTTCCAAGGGCGAGCGGCGTCCCCGTTCGCCCCTTAGCTCAAGCCGCCGCCGCGCTTGGGGAAGGTGGGCGGCGTTGATCGCCGCCTTGGTGGCCGGAAACATGAGCCAGCTCAGGAATTGAAAAAAGTCATGCCAGTTGTGGCGCCGCGTCTGCAGTTCACCGCTGCGGTAGATGCGCGGCGCGTAGTGGTCCTCGAAACGATCCGGCGTGTCATCCTGGGCCACGACAGTGAGCGCTTTGCCCGCCAGAGTGCGAATAGGCTCGGCCCGTTCATCCAGCATGGCCTGGTAATCGGCCAGCTGCGGCCAGTGGTCGAAGCCGGCGAATCGGGCGGCCAGGTGGCGCAGCGGGGCGTACATCGGCGAGGTCGATGCAAAATCCGGCGTCCAGCCCGGCAGTGAGTGGCAATGACGCAAACCTATCCGCCTCTGTATGTCCTCCATCGGGGCCAATAGTATAACGGTGCGGGCGCCGCGCTTGTATTTCGATTGCGCTTGCGGCAAGATGCGCGCTGTTTAACGGAGCGGTAGTTCAGTTGGTTAGAATACCGGCCTGTCACGCCGGGGGTCGCGGGTTCGAGTCCCGTCCGCTCCGCCATGTTTCCCGTTCGGGTATAGTGTCGTTTTTTAGCCTCGAATACGGAAACGCTATGCACATCTGGGTCGATGCCGACGCCTGTCCCGCCGTCATCAAAGAGATTCTCTACCGCGCTGCCGAGCGCGTCCACATCCCCTTGACCCTAGTGGCCAATCAGCCGCTGCGCACACCGCCGTCGCGCTATATCAAGACCGTCCAGGTGTCCCCCGGTTTCGATGTCGCCGACAACCTGATTGTCAAACGCGTGGTGGCCGGCGACCTGGTGATTACCGCTGATATACCCCTGGCCGCCGAGGTGATCGAGAAGGGCGGCCACGCCCTCAATCCGCGCGGTGAGTTTTACAGTCGGGAGAATATCCGCGAGCGCCTGGCCATGCGCGACTTCATGGAGACCCTGCGCAGCAGCGGGGTGCAGACCGGCGGCCCCAACGCCCTGCATCAGCGTGACCGGCAGAGCTTCGCTAACCAGTTGGATCGTTTTCTGGCGCGTCTCGACACCCTTTAAAACGCCGGTTGCGCGCTAACCAGCATGGAAATTTCGCGCAACAGCAACAACAGGCCCACGGCCATCATCACCATGCCGATCATGCGCGCCCGTGGCCCTTCGATGAGCACCACCGTAATCGGCAGGCGCATGCTTTTGGGGGGCAGGCGCGCGGCCTGCATGATCAGCAGGCCGAACCAGGCGAAGGTTAAAATGGGCAGGCTGCGCATGACGCCGAAGGCGATGCTGGCGACATAGGCCTTTTTCTGATTCAGGGCCACGATGGCCTCGTGGGAGCGGTCCAGCGGCATCTGCATGAGGAAAAAATCGATTATCGGCTCCAGCCACAACAGGATAAGGATGTAGAGCGCGATCAGGATGAGCCAGGTCTTGCGCATCTGTTTGTCAGCGGGGATGATTTCGTTTTTGCGTTTCATAGGGGCCTATTGTGAAGCAACTGCGCGGCGATTACACCAGTCTTGGATGGCCAGGCGCGCCTCGTCCGGTCGTTCGGTGAGCATCCAGTGATCGGCGTCGATGATCTTGAACTCGGTGTTCGGCAGCCGGGCCAGACGGGCTTGGGTCTGGGACAGGTCGGTCAGCTTCACTCCCCGGGATAGCAAGACCAACACCGGCGCCTGGAGGTCCGCCAGCGGTGGCAGCGGGGCGGTGGCCGCGTAGAGGTCCTGCAGATAATTGGCCGTGGGCAGATATTTGAGATCGCTTAGCGGCCGGGCATAGATCTTATCGATACGGGTGTCGGGTTGGTGGCGCAGCAATTCTCGCGTGCGGCGATCCAGTTGTTGCAGATCCAGCGTCGGGAAGTGTCTGCGTTTGATCCCCGCCGCATTCAACAGCCGGAGTATGGTGATCAGGGGCGGTAGCAAACCGCGCAGCCGCGCCACGCGGGCCAGCGTGCCCTGCAGGCATTGCGGTACCACAGGGTCGATGAGGATCAAGCCGGCCGTCATGTGGGGGTGGCCGTGGGCGTAATGCAGGGCCAGTTGCGCGCCCAGGCTGTGGCCCAGCAGCACGACACGGCGATAGCCCGCTTGGGCCAGTATGCCGTGCAGATCCTCACACCAAACGGCATGGCCGATGCGGCCGCGCACCAGGGAACCGCCGTGGCCGCGCAGGTCCAGGCGCAGCAGGTCCCAGGGCGGGTCGAGGGTGAGGGTGTCCACCAGCTCCGACCAGCGGCTCGAATTGCTGGCCAGGCCGTGCAGCATCACCAGGGCGGTGCCGCTATGGTCGCGGCGCCGCAGGCGGTAAGCGATCCGGGCGCCGTCATCGCTGCAATAATAGTGCTGCGTCTCCATCTCTCCATAACAGAAAAGCCCGCGCGGGGCGGGCTTTTCATGCGTTTGGTGTGTGACTGGCGTTCAATTCTGCAGGGCGGGCTGCAGCGTCTCTTTTTTGAGCCGCGCTTCCAGGACAAAGCAGCCGAAGGGCAGCATCCCCGCCAGCATGACGGCCAGGATGAAGCGGTCCGACCACCCGTGGCGCTGGGCCGCCAGCAGGGCCAGGCCGACATAGGCGATAAATAACATGCCGTGGGTCATGCCCACTACGGAGACCGCCTCCGGATGGCCCCAGTAGTACTTCAGCGGCATGGCGATAAACAATAAAACCAGGAACGACAACCCTTCGATCAGGCTGATAAGTCTGAAGCTATTCAACATGGCGCATTCTCTTCGTGTAGTAAACCGAAAGCCGCTTTGAGTTTTTTTGTGATTGCGGCGTTTAATTATTGTCCGGTCATGGTACCCCAGGCGCGTCCCGCCTGCCAGTGCGCGCCTTGCTCAGCCCCGCGGCGTCTTGGACGTGCTCAATAAGCCTTTGATTTCTTTGATCTCGTCACGCATGGCGCGCAACTCCCCTTGCAAGAATTCAGTATCCGCATCCACTTTGGCGGTGATGTGTTGGCTGGTCTGCTCCAGTTCGCTGTGCTGTACCTCCTGCACCGCGTTAACGATCACCGCCATCAGCAGGTTGAGTACGGTGAAGGTGGCGATGAGGATGAAGGGCAGGAAGAACAGCCAGGCGTGGGGATAGACCTCCATCACCGGGCGCACGATACCCATGGACCAGGACTCCAGGGTCATGATCTGGAACAGGGTATAGGCGCTGGCGCCCAGGCTGCCGAACCACTCGGGAAAGCGCTCGCCGAACAGGTTGGTGGCCATCACCGCGGCGACATAGAAGATGATGCACATGATGGCGCCCACAGACCCCAGTCCGGGGATGGCCCTGAGCATGCCCGCCACCACCTTGCGCATGGAGGGCACCATAGTGAGCAGGCGCAGCACCCGCAACACCCGCAGGGCGCGTAATACCTCGAAGGGCCCGGTGGCCGGCACCAGGGCGATGGCCACCACGAGAAAATCGAATACGCTCCAGGGGTCGCGGAAAAAGGCCAGGCGGTGCACCAACAGGCGTAGCGTGATTTCCACCACGAAGACCGCCAGGATGACGGCGTCCAAGCCATGCAGCAGTTCGCCCCAAGCGGCCACGATGTCGGCGTCGGTCAGCAGGCCGAGGACGGCGGCATTGATCAGGATCAGGGTGATGATGAATCGTTGAAACCGCTGGTCGTCGATAAAGGTCTTGAGTTTCAGACGCCAGCTCGGCCAGTGGGTTGGGGTGTTCATGCTTTATTCTTCAAGTAATGACAAGCGCCTAGGGAGACGGGCCCTCATCTTACACGTTCAACTTGAGCGCGCACAGGGAGCGCACGCTGTGATAATATCGCTTCCGCGTGAGTGGCGGCTTGATGAGCGAGTGAAGCGCCGCGAGCGAATGAAGCGCGTAACAGACGAGAGACGCGCGGAGTGTGGCGCAGGCCCCGCCGATGGCGAGAGAGGGCGGGGTCGTGTGCCTTTAATCCCACCTTGAACCCCTTCCTTATGGCTGCGCGGGCGGATCTGAAACCGGGCCAATTTTGACTTGGGATACGATTTAGCGTTAGTTTCTATCACTCTGAATCGGAGCGTTGTCGAGGGGAAATACCATGAAAACCAAACCGCTATCTTTAGCCGTCCTGTTGGCCGCCGCTCTGGCCGCCCAGCCGGCCGCGCAGGCCGCCGATACCACCCTGGCCATGGAGCAGATGGCCCGTATCGTGCTCAATCTTGAAGAAAAGCCGAGTGAGGACGCCCGGCTGACGCTGGACGATATCGCCGAGGACAGCGCCTCAACCTACAATGAGCGCATTCTGGCCAGCAGCATCAAAAATCTTGACAAGAAGATTCGCCCGGATGACAAGGCCACCGTGCTGAAAGTCTGGACCAGCCCGGCAGCTTCGGAAACTGAGCGCGAAATGGCCAAAATCCTGCTGCGTTTCAATGAAAAACCGACTGCTGAGGCCAGGGGTGCTTTGAGTCAGTGGGTCGAGCGATAAACGGGGTCTACACGACGACAAAAAAGCCCGCGTCACGCGGGCTTTTTCCCTATCCGGCAACCCTCTTATTGAGTGCCTTGTTTGAGCAGTGCGGAACGAATCAAGGCGATCATTATCCCGAGCATCAGGCCCAAGATAGCGGCCAGCGCCAGTTGTAACCCCAGTCGGGGCGATATGACACCGCCCGAACGGAGTATCTGAGGGCTGGCGACGATTTCATACAGATCGGCCTGGACCCCCAGATAGCGGTTGCTGGCCACTTCTACCATCTGCAGTACGTCGCTTTGCAATTGGTTGATGCGCGCGCCCGCCATCGGCAGCTGCTGTTCCACGTAGGCCTTGAGCGTCGCGCTGGTGTTTTTGGAACCGGCTGCACCCGAGTTGTTAAACGACCCGGAAATGATCTGGTACTCCTGTCGCAGCCGCGACAATTCCTCGACGGCGTCGAGGCGTTTCTGCAAAATGGTCTTGCGCATTTCCAGGTCGCCCAGCTGACCGCCCAGTTTGAGCATCTGATTCAGAAAGCCCTGATCCAGCGAGGGTGACAGGTTGTTGGCCCCTTCCCCGGTGAGGCTGGCGCCGCCGGGCGGGTTCAATACCGCCAGTGAATCGTCATAGGATCGGATCAGCTTCTCCTTGGTCTGGATCTGGACGCTGAGGATCTTGAGCCGACTGTTCATTTGCATCTCGGTGGAGAAGTCCTGTGAGGCGAACACGGCGTAGTTGTCGTAGATCAGGCTGCGCAGCGGTGAGATCAGGGCCTCGTCCAGCAGGCGGCTTTGCGCCGCCAGGTCGCTCAGGGTCTGGCCGTCCAGGCGCAGGGAGTCGGCGCCGGCGAGTTCGCGCAAATCCGTTAATACCTGGTCGATTTGGCGATGCAGTTCTTTCAGGGAATCGGCGTTGGTGGCGACGCCCAGCGTGGGGTCAAGGGTGAAGGGTTTGGTGGGCATGGAGACATCGGTGATCAACACCCCATATTGGCGTGACGCCTGTTCCGCCCAGACCTCCAATAAGCCGGTCAGCAGACGTTCGGCATCGGCCTGTGATAGGCCCAGCTTATCGATTTCCAGTCTCAGGGTGGCGGTTTTGTTGGCCATGGACTCGAGTTCCCGCAGTGCGTCTTCGGCGGCCGCCACCAGGGTTTCAGGCGCTGACGACTTATTGGCGATTTGTTCCGCACGCTGTGTAATCGTCGTGACCGCGGGTATGGACGGTGTGATCAACAGTGCCGCGGTGACGTCTTCGCCCGCCGCATCTATATTGGCTCGTTGTAGTGCCTTAGTGATCACGGCGTTGGAGGTGATATCGCGTAGCACGAATGGAGAGCCGTCGGGATATTTGCCTTGCTCCGCCCCGTTGAAGGTAAAGCTCACCGCCATTTCCACTTGCGTATCCTGAGGCAGCACAGTTTGAGACAGATTGAAGACGCCCACCACCAAGATACAGACCAGGGTCACCCCCGTGATTAAACCGCGTTGGTTCCAAACGGCGCGAATTAATCGAGTTAGATCAATCTCATCTTCGTATTGCGGATACTGTTCCATCTTATTCATTGTCGATCCCAAAACCGTTCCTTGATTATCGTGAATGACGCCGGGTGCAAGCATAAAGCAGATTCCACACTAGGTGTCTGGCGAGCTTAGGAAAATTCGGGCCATTCTGCCGTTCCCGCTACGGTACCCCTAAACCCGGCAGACGCCTGGACGCGTCAATACTTGCGCCCGGTAACATGACTCAGCGGCGACTGACTTCAGGGCCGGATTCGTCACGGCAAGTATGTGAATCCTAGCACGACTATAGTTAGAAGTTTGTCTTAGCCTGGCAAGATTATGAACGGGAGTGAATGGCGCGCCCGAGAGGGTGAGGCGCAGGGTTTTTGCGAAGCGTAGCTTCGCCTGAGCCGAACGCCCGGAAGGGC